>Ga0247608_10001990_pt1 | contig 26777 bp, 25 predicted proteins | sample 176DNAGHGlowgp2_FD_193490 | JGI IMG/M metagenome (GOLD analysis project Ga0247608, IMG submission 193490) | Sheep rumen microbial communities from Palmerston North, Manawatu-Wanganui, New Zealand - 1766 DNA GHGlow gp2 | ecosystem: Host-associated > Mammals > Digestive system > Stomach > Rumen ... | reverse complement strand
CGCTCCCTTGGTCTTAGCCTTATGTTGTGTGTTCAGATTTCATATACGTTTCATCCTACCACTGTCGGGCATATCCTCAGGACATACATTTGCTTCGCACGGTTAAATTGTTCCGCCCTTCCCGATTACTCGGTACTATGGCTTCTGCTGACTTCTCACAGTTCGTTGTTACTACGGATCGTGCTCCGTCTGTGAGACCTCACGGGATAAGCCCCGAACCTTTCCCCGTTTACTCGCCTGATTTACGCATTGAGGTTAAGGTTGCCTTTTGGACTTTGATGCCTGTAGCCATCTCATCCGCTCAATACGCCTTAATATCAGATTTCTGTCCGTCGAGCCACGGTTTCGCTATTGCTTCTTCTCGCCTGTACCTCACGGTACAAACCTTGCAAGTCGCTTTAAGGTTCGTCGGCAACTACGCCCCTCGGGACTTTCACCCGAGGTTCGGGACATGCCCGTCATACTACAAAAAGAGGGCGCCGGCACAGGCACCCTCTCATTGAATACTGATCTGACCCTTATTTCGCAATGTACTGGATCGACGATACCACATTATCAGTAAGGATTACAAGCAGTTCACAATTGCCTTTGGTGACGCGAAGGTTATTTGCGCCATCTTCTATCTTGCCGTAAGTGTTCTCGACTGCAGCCCTGTCTGAGCCGATGAACAGACCCTCGGGTGTCTCGACGGAATCATCGCGGAGAACAACGCCGCTTACCTTGGCGTCCTTGCCGTCTGATGTGTATGTCAGAAGGTCAAATCCTGCATAGGAATAAACTACATCCATGCCATCGAAAGCACAGCTGGGCGCTTCATAAGAGCTCTTAGCCTCACCGAGCTTCTCGATGATCGGGGCTGCGGGTGCATTCATCGCGATCTCAACATCTCCGCTCTTGAATACCCATCCTGCACCCTGGGAATCCCCCTGTGAAGCTGCAGTTGCCTGGCTCGCACCGGAAGCCTGTGATGAGCTGTTCGTATTGGAACCCGAGCAGGCCGTAAAAGCCATTGCGCAGGCTGCGATCAAACCGATAATAACTGTCTTTTTCATTTCCATTCCTCCAAAATAAATAATCTATCTGAAGCTGGTCACTTGACCGGTCTCTTCAAGTTGTTTGTACTGCGAAGCCTTCATGGCCTCATAGAACTCTATTTTATCATTCCAGCGCGTAACCAGCTCACCGTCGTTGCGGTGGTCAGTGATACCCGGTAGCTGTGCCAGGAACTTGCCGAACCACATACTCGCTTTCTCCGCACCGGACAGATTGAGATGCAGGCCTGCATCGTATGTGTCGGTAGTATAGTCTATCCCTGTCTCATCACCGTGAGCAAGGAAATTGATATATGTCAGTCCGTTTTTGTCCGCGTAATCAGCGATCTGCTTGTCCCACTCCTCGAACCAGTAGGGCTGGCATGAAGGTGACTTGATCAACACGAGCGTTATGCCGTGTTCCTTGCAGCAGTCCCGGATCTTGTCGAGATACTGCCAGTCGATATCGGCATATGTATAATCTGCCAGCGGAATTGGATCAGGAAGCGTCGTTACGGGCTTGCTGTCAACTCTCATGACATATCCGTTATGTGATAACTTCTCCCTGTTGAACAGATAAGTGAAATCCTCATCCGTCAACTCATTCCATCTTGAATGGAATCTGAGGATCGGGAATACATAACTCATGAATGTCTCGTCCTCATCCTCCTTCATCGACGCCTTGATAGCATTCACCTTGACTGAAGACCATCTCATTCCGTCGAGAGACAGCCTGTTGAAAGCCTCGCTCTGCGGTTCGGAGTATTTCATTGAGAAAACATTGTAGACAACGACCTTGGGAGTCTCATATCTCAAAGTATCCTCAAGCATATAGTAGGACTGCCAGATGAGCTGCTGGGGTGTGCCTCTGATAACACTCGTGATGCCGTATTCTTTCCACAGTGTGATGGGAGAGAAATTAGAGTACACTTCGCAGTCGCCTATGAACAGCACATCGTTGCCGCCGGCATTATCGTAATACTCTCCACAGAGAACTCCCTCCTCGTTCTTGACGATATATTTGGGCACAAGAAGCTTCTGGAGGAACCAGAGCGCCGCCACCACAAAGATCAGAACGATAAGACACTTAATTAGCCTCTTCATTTTGACCTCCGTGAACAAGTGTGTAATCCCCGTTCTTGTACTCTGCCGTTGCAAGCGGTGTATCAGGTGTCGCAGGATACTGACTGTAATCATGATCATAGTATCCCGGTCTCATTTCCTTGCTGAACCACTTGAGCTGCTCGTCTGTTCCGAGGAAGCATACGAACTGGTGGAGATAGATAGGCGAAGGATCCATATGATACCAGTTGCCTTCCACTTTGACCATCAGCCAGTAATGTAATCCGAGAGTGTTTTTGCGTTCCATGAACTTTACGTCAAATCCGGCACGCTCCAAGAGCACCTGGCATGTAACGGCACATGTGTAGCAGTCGCCGGTGTTGCCTGCGAGGCCCTTGAGAGCCTGAACGACGCTGTCATGGTTCTGGATCCTGCCTCCATACCACGGAATATTCTTGCGGACCCATCTGAATATCGTGAAAGCCTTCTCGACTTCAGGCATATCCTTGACCTTCAGCTTCTCAAGGAGTTCATCCGCCTTCTGATTGAGCTTCAGAACATCCTCATAATTCTCCGGACGCTCCTGAACGGTAACATTGATCGTTACACTCGATTCGTTACCTGCCGCATCCGTCGCTGTATACACAACCTGATATACTCCCGGTACATCAAGATTAACTGCGGAACTGTCTATCTTGAGCTTGGGGTTTTGATCCTTGTTATCGGTTACCGTAACACCGTTCCTGTATGTTGCAGTCTCACCGACATAGACGTTGATATCCTTAGTGCCTTCGATGACAGGAGGCTGGTCATCGTCGAAGATCTCGAGATTTGCAGTGAGTGTCACCTTGTTGCCGCCTCTGTCGACCAGCTGTATCTGAACCTGTTGCGATCCGGCGGTATTGAAGTCCGGTGCAGTGATGTAGCTTGCCTCCACAGCTGTCTTATCCTCAAGCGTCTCGATAAAATCAGCTACTCCGGCCTGAGAACCCAGTGCCAGACGCACATCCTTTGAGACTGCAACCGGCGGGATCGTATCCCTGATCTGAAGGGTTGCCGTCTTGCTGAGTATCCCGGATCTGAATACAACGGGATAGTCACCGGGAACAGTTGTATCTATGCCTGAGATATCTGTCACGCACCTGATCGAATCACTCGGCGTCCCGATAAACGCTTCCACAGAGGGAATCGCATCTCCCGCCTCAACGGTAATGCTCGACTTGATGTTATTGCGGAATCTGAAGATGACAACAAGACATGTAATAATAGCAACAGTCAGGCCTGCAAAAACGGCCAGAGCGATCCTCCTTCTCCTCTGCCTTATCTTGCGGCGCTTTGCTGCAGCTCTTCTGCGTGCTATATCGGCATTAATTCTGTATTGTCTGTTGTCCGGTTGCATTATTGTACCCTCACCTTGCCGATTATAGCATAAAGTGATGAGTTTCCTTCTACTTATAATATACAAAAACCGAAGTGTTTTGCTGCAATTATCTTAACAAAGCGTCGCTACTGCTCTTTTGATCGGTATGCCTTCGTCAGCGAACTTCTGCTCGAATTCCGTTCTGACGTTGTCTTTGTCATATTCGGAGTTGTGCAGATCCCTCGTAATCTCGGACAGTTCAAACCCGCAGAACCTGAATTCCTCCAGCGAGAAATCATACAGATCGTCATTATCCGTCTTGAACCTGATCTGTCCTCCCTTCTTAAGGAGGTTCTTGTATTTGGCCAGGAAATCCCTGTATGTCAGCCTTCTCTTGGGCTTGTTGCGCCTGTTCCACGGATCGCAGAAATTGATGTATATCCTGTCAACCTCATCTGCCTCGAACATATCCTCGATATTATTGACGTCACAGTTGATGAAGAAGAGATTCGGAAGCTCGTTATTGTGCGCTTTCTCGATCGCCGCAAGTATTACGGACTTATCGCGTTCCACCGCCACGTAAAGAGCATCGGGATTATCCTCCGCCGTCTGATTGCAGAATTTGCCCTTGCCGCATCCCAGCTCCAGATAGAGGGGCGCATCCGGAGGCATTCCGCACACTTCGCGCCACTTGCCCTTGTTCTCTGCCGGATCGTCGAACCATCTCTCATGGCACTTCTCCATCCTCTCGGGGATGTGCCTCTTCATTCTCATTCTTGTCATTTGCTTACCTTCTCCTCTGCTTCCGCAACATCGCTCTTGTTGATAACGTTAATGTATTGAAACGGAATCTCGATCCCGTGCTCTCTGAACGCATTGTCCACACGCATGTTGATATCGGAAATAACCACCTCCGAAGGCGTCTTCGGCTCGAAATAAACGGTCGTCACCAGTCTCAGGCTGCTGTCGTCAAAAGCAGTGAAATACACATGACTGTACTCTCTCCCTTTATCCGTGAGCTTGCCCGGTATCGTATACTCCGAATCGATCACGGCCTGCCTTATCAGACTCATCGCCTTCTCCACGTCACTTCCGTACGCGATGTTGAACTGGAACTGCGCACCCTTGTGGACAGCGTGATAGCTGAAATTCCTGATCTTCATGGAATTGAGCCTGCTATTGGGGATGACCCACATCTGCGTATCGATTCCCTGGATCACCACATGCCTCATCGTAATGTCCTTGATGATGCCGGCCGTGCCGTCCTCAAGCTCTATCCTGTTCCCCACCTCGAAAGGCTTGTATACGCTTATCATCATTCCGGCCAGAATATCCTTGATGACGTCCTGCGCCGCAAAGGCGAGCACCGCACTGATGATCGCGGTTCCGCCGAGCATTGACTTCCATACGGAATCGACCCCGCCGAACACGGAGAATATCACTATTATTCCCACAATGAAGATACAGGCCGATATGACTCTCTCAAAAAACAATACGTGAAGACCCGGCTGTTTCCTCTGTATACGCTTGAAGACTATCGCATTTAAGCGTCTGAGAAGCCATATGAGAATGAGGATACCCAGAATGAGCAAAACACTTACCAGTGTTTTGTTGTCATTAATGAAGTCTCCCAAATCTTCAAAAAAGTCTTGCAAGTTCTCGATAAAAACCATCTGTGATCCTCCGTCAGCCCTTACGGCCAAGGTATTATAACATTATATCAGACTGCTTGGTCAACCTGAGATATTTATTTATTTTAGACTTGTCAGACAAAATGAGATAAAATAATAATAAGAATGAATGAATAAGGAGACCGCCCGCGATGGCTTCACAGCTTTATAGAGAGAAGAGCCTCGAACGCATATCCTCACCTGAGAACCTTAACGACTATCTTAAGGTCACCAAGCCCGCCGTATGGATCATACTCGTATCCGTCATCGTCCTTTTGGCAGGTTTTATGGTATGGGCTTATTTCGCATATATCGGGAGCTTCGTCAGCGGCAAGGCCGAGGTGCACGACGGACAGGCTGTTATCCTTTTCGCTGATGAAGACAGAGCTGAGAACATCAAGACCGGTATGAATGTCACCATAGACGGCGCATCCGGCGTGATAACCGGCATAGGATATGACACGGCCGGCAATGTAGTCGCCAATGCCGATATAGTTATAGGAGACGGCACATATCAGGCCACAGTAAACTATAAGACCACGCAGGTTTTTGATCTGCTTTTTGACAATTAGGCCTGCTCACCGGTATGAAGATCAGGCAACCCGTAATCAAAGGCATAGCAAAAGTACCCGTAATAATGCAGATGGAAGCATTGGAATGCGGTGCTGCCGCGCTTGCCATGGTAATGGCCTACTACGGCAAGTGGGTCCCACTTGAACAGGTCCGCATGGACTGCGGCGTCAGCCGTGACGGTTCCAATGCCAAAAACATCTATCTTGCGGCCGCCAATTACGGATTCGAGGTCAAAGGCAAGCGTCTTGAGCCGTCAGCCCTGAAGGAGAATACTCCGAAGCCGTGCATCATCCACTGGAACTTCAATCACTTTGTCGTCCTTAACGGGTTCAAGGGCAGATATGCCTATATCAATGACCCCGCCAGAGGCGAGGTGAAGATCACGATGGAGGAATTCGACAAGGCCTTCACCGGCATATGTCTTACGATGGTGCCCGGGAAGGATTTTGAACCTTCCGGCAAGCGAAAGAGCACTGTCCTATTTGCAAAGAAAAGACTTAAGGGTGCCGGTATTGCCGTTGCTTTCCTGATGGTATCTTCCGTGATCGCCTATCTGTTCGGCGTCATTAATCCCGTCATGTCCAAATTCTTCATCGACAGGCTTCTGACCGGAGAGAACAGGGAACTGCTCATACCTTTCCTGAGCATACTGGCAGTTCTGTCCCTGGCACAGGTTCTGGTAACATGGATACAGTCACTTTATCAGATCAAGATCAGCGGCAAGATGGACCTTGTAGGTAACAGCACATTTATGTGGAAGCTCCTCAGGATGCCGATGGAGTTCTTCTCGCAGAGAATGAGCGGTGACATACTCCAGCGCCAGCAGTCCAATGCCTCCATAGCGCAGACTATCGTGAATACGCTTACGCCGTTGTTCCTGAATACGGTAATGATGTTCGTTTATCTGTTCATCATGATCAGGTACAGCGTGCTTCTGACCATCGTGGGCATATCATCCATTATCATCAATCTGGCAGTATCGAGGATAATTTCAGCAAAGCGCGTTAATATCACAAGAGTACAGATGAGAGATGCAGGCAAGCTGGCCGCAACGACAGTATCAAGCATACGCATGATCGAGACGATCAAGTCAAGCGGAGCCGAGAACGGCACCTTCCGCAAGTGGGCAGGATATCAGGCATCCGTCAACTCCCAGACTGTCAAGTTCATGAGCCTCAATGCACTTATCGGAATGATACCGGTGATGGTATCGACGCTTGCTAATTCCGTCGTGCTCATTCTCGGCATCTGGCTGGCTATGCAGGGCAGATTTACGCTTGGTGCCATACTGACGTTTCAGGGATTCCTGTCATCATTCATGACACCTGCCATGACGCTGATCTCGGCCGGCCAGACGATTCAGGAGATGCGTACGGAGATGGAACGCATCGAGGATGTCATGGAATATCCGGATGATGTCAATTATAAGGATGAGCCCGTGGACGATGAACGGGATTACAGCAAGCTTAAGGGCAATGTTGAGCTGCGCAATGTAACTTTCGGGTATTCGAGGCTCGATAAGCCGCTGATAGAGGATTTCTCGATGAAGATGAAGCCGGGAAGCAGAGTTGCTTTCGTCGGGGCGTCGGGGTGCGGCAAATCGACATTATCCAAGCTCATATCGGGACTGTATCAGCCGTGGAGCGGAGAGATACTTTTTGACGGCAGAAGAGCCGGAGACATCGACCGGACCGTATTCACCAGTTCAGTTGCCGTTGTCGATCAGGACATCGTATTGTTTGAGGACACGATAGAGCAGAACATACGCCTGTGGAATGATTCCATCGAGGATTTCGAGGTGATCCTTGCAGCAAGGGATGCACAGATCTACGACGATATCATGGCACGTGAAGGCGGATTCGAAGGCAGGCTCACAGAAGGCGGTAACGACCTGTCAGGAGGTCAGCGCCAGAGACTTGAGATAGCCAGAGTGCTTGCCATGGATCCCAGCATCATAATACTGGATGAGGCGACAAGTGCCCTCGATGCAAAGACAGAGTATGAACTTGTCAAAGCAGTTAAGGACAGGGGCATTACCTGCATTATTATTGCACACAGGCTCTCGACGATACGCGACTGCGACGAGATCATCGTGCTCGACAAAGGCAAGGTAGCCGAGCGCGGAACGCACAAGGAGCTTTACGCCAAGGGCGGAATATATACCGATCTGATCGCGAATGACTAGGAGAATCATTAATGGGATGGTTTGACGAACAGGTAAAGCAGATAAAACAAAATGATCAGGAGATCTTCGAGGACTCCATCTTCAGTATGGCTTCGGCCGTTCTCGGCAAGCACGATTCAGATACCGCCAGAGACAACAGGATGATCAGCAAAGCGTCCGTCGATGAGATCCTGAGGTTCTACCACTACAAACCCGTCGATATTCCCGGCAAGATCAAAGACCCGGAAGAACAGCTGGATTATTGCCTGAGACCCTATGGCCTCATGAGGAGGACAGTGAAGCTGACCGGGAAGTGGTACAAGGATGCTATCGGCCCTCTTCTCGCCTACCGCAAGGAAGACTCGGGACCGGTGGCGCTCATTCCGGGCAAAGCAGGAGGATACAACCTTTTTGATCCGGAGAAGGGTACGCGGACCAAAGTCAACAGGATTACCGCAGCACAGCTTGAAGAAGAGGCTCTTTGCTTCTACCGCCCACTTCCGCAAAAGAAGCTGGGCATTGCCGATCTTCTGCTCTACATGAAAGGATGTCTGACCGCCAAAGAGCTTATCTTCTTTATCGTCATGTCCGTCATAACGATCCTGACCGGAATGCTGACACCTCACGTAACAAGGATCCTTACCGGTCCGGTGCTTGCGAGCAGGAATGTATCTTTCCTTATGGGAACGGCAGTATTCATGGTCAGCATCAGCATATCATCGATGCTCTTCATGGCCGTCAAAACACTCTGTATCGGCCGTATCAGCACCAGGACCTCACTCGAGGTGGAATCGGCCGTAATGGCAAGAGTATTGAACCTCCCCGCCAATTTCTTCAGGCAGTATTCGTCCGGTGAACTGTCGAGCAGAGTAAGCTCCGTTAACCGGCTTTGCACTTTGCTAGTCGGCAGTGTTTTCTCCGCAGGCATCACCTCCCTGGCGTCACTTCTGTACATAATGCAGATATTCAGGTATGCACCCGCGCTTGTCGCCCCCGCACTGTTGGTCATCGTTGTAACGATCGCTGTCAGCACAGTCAGCTCAGTAATGCAGATCAAGTACAGCAAGAAGGCAATGGAGGCCTCCGCGAAAGAATACGGCGTAAGCTATGCGCTTGTATCAGGCATTCAGAAGATAAAACTCGCGGGCGCAGAGAAAAGAGGCTTTGCCAGATGGGCACGCTCCTACGCGCAGGTTGCACGTTACACCTACAACAAGCCTGTATTTCTGATCGTCAATCCGGCAATCTGCCTCGCGATATCACTCGGCGGAACGCTCATTCTCTACTATCTCGCCGTAACAACCGATGTAAGCCCTTCGGAGTATCTCGCCTTCAATGCCGCTTACGGCGCGGTAATGTCCGCCTTTACCTCACTGACCTCAGTGGCACTCTCTGTTGCAAACATCAAGCCTATTCTCGACATGGCAGAGCCCATTCTCAAGACACAGCCCGAATCATCAGAGAACAGAGAGGTTCTTACTTCGGTATCAGGCAGCATCGAACTGTCCAATGTGCACTTCAGATACAACGATTCAATGCCATACGTGATCGACGGGCTGAACCTGAAGATCAAGTCCGGAGAATACATTGCAATAGTCGGTTCAACAGGCTGCGGCAAGTCCACACTCGTCAGGCTCCTGCTGGGATTTGAGACTCCGGATAAAGGAGCCATCTACTACGACGGCAAAGATATGAACAGATTCGATCTGAGGTCACTGCGCAGGAAGATAGGTTCGGTTACTCAAAACGGCACCCTCTTCCAGGGCGATATCTATTCCAACATCGTCATCTCGGCACCTAATCTGACACTGGACGATGCCTGGCAAGCAGCTGAGCTTGCAGGCATAGCCGATGACATCCGTGAGATGCCCATGGGAATGCACACTGTCATCTCCGAAGGTCAGGGCAGCATCTCAGGCGGCCAGAAACAGAGACTCATGATCGCCAGGGCAGTAGCACATAAACCCAGGATACTTATCTTCGACGAGGCCACCAGTGCCCTCGACAATAAGACACAGAAGCAGGTATCCGACGCACTTGACGGTCTCAAGTGCACCAGGATCATCATTGCGCACAGACTGTCCACTATCAAGCACTGCGACCGTATCCTCGTCCTGGACAGCGGCAGGATAGTAGAAGACGGCACCTATGACGAACTGATCGCAAAGAACGGACTGTTCGCGGAACTCGTCGAGAGGCAGAGGCTTGACGTTGAGTAAGCAATAAACCGCTGAATCAGGTTAGGGCTCATATGGAGGTGCAAGAACCTGTTGCAGATTAGAGGCGTCTTCATGGAATGTATACGTTTACCGGGCCCTGCGTACGCAGACTATTTGTGCAGGTAAAAATTTTAGAGGAACATTTACACCAGAACAATACTCTGCGTGCGCAGTAAACTTGTGAATGAAACCGGCCTTACCGGAACATATTTGCTGCGTACGCAGTAATCTTGTGAATAAAATCGCCTTTACCGGAACATATCTGCTGCGTACGCAGACTATTTGTGCAGGTTAAATTTTTAGTGGAACATTTACACTGCGTGCGCAGACTATTTGTGCAGGTAAAATCTTTAGAGGAACATTTACACTGCGTACGCAGACTATTTGTGCAGGTAAAATCTTTAGAGGAACATTTACACTGCGTACAGATAACGCAAGCCGGACTGCTTGCTACCTCGTGCTCACTCACACCTTCCTTCACAGTTTCCGAAGAAAACAGGCATTCCTTCCGAAGAAATTTCGGAAAGATCTCAGATTATTGCGGAATCCGAAGAATTCCGGTTTTCTTCCGAAAATTCTTCGGAAAAATACTAAAATCCTGCGGAAACAGGATACCGGCCGGTCCGGTCACTCAGGTCCGGTCACCCCGGTTACTCCTGCATTAACTTAACGAGCTCATCCCTCTTGGCTGAAATAACCTTAATGTACTCCCCATAATCCGCATCACTCTTCGCGCGCAGAAGTTCGGTTATCTCGAATACGGGCTGATATATCGGCGTCAGTGCCAGATTGCCGAGGACACCCTTGAGCGAGTGTGCCGCATCAAAGGCCTTGTCGAGATCTCCTGCGGCGATCGATTCTTCGAGGCACGCGAAGTTCTTATCCTCAACCACCTTTCCGATCAGTTTAAAGTAAAAGTCCTCGTTCCCCAGACATCTGGAGAGCCCGTCATCAGTGTCTGCACCAAATCTTTTAAGAGTATCGATCGTAAGCATCAGTTATCAGCTCCCTGCAACATTTTCTCAAATTCATCAGCAGGAACCGGCTTGGAGAAATAGTATCCCTGAATTATCGCACAACCAAGCTTCTTGAGAGTCAGGTACTGTTCCTCGGTCTCTACGCCCTCCGCGATCACCGGAACTTTGAGGTAGTCGGCTATATCTATTACTATGCTGATCATACGCGTATCATTTATCCTGTCGAAAGCACTTCTGATGAACATCATGTCAAGCTTCAGCGCATCGATCGGGAGCTCCGATATCATGTTCAGCGAAGAATAACCTGAGCCGAAATCATCCATCTCGATAAAGAACCCGTGATCCCTTAATTCGGTAACACGCTTGACGATCTGATCGGCATCTCTCACATAGGCAGACTCTGTTATCTCAAGGTAGATATCCCGCGGTGTTATCCCGGCATCGGATGTTATCCTTTCGAAAGTATCAACAAGCGCAGGATCATAGAGTTCTGCGCGCGACAGGTTGACCGATACCGGTACGCTGACGCCCAGCCGCTTCTTCCAGTCGGCAATATGCCCGGCGGTGATGCGCCAGATGTACTCGTCAAGCTGAGCGATCAGACCGTCTTCTTCGAACAGAGGGATGAATCTGGCGGGAGATATCATCCCCAGCGTCGGGTGGAACCACCTTACAAGGGCCTCTGCACTGGTCAGAACAGGCTTATCACCTCTAATATCGAACTTAGGCTGGAAGAACACCTTGAACTGTCTCTCTGCCAGTGCTTTGGGGAACTCGTCCACCAGCTGCTCGGCAAAAAGCTCGTTTTCCATCAGTGTCTCATCAAAGAAGCTTACTGATACGGCATAGTTGTTGCGTATCTTATCGGCCGCGATCTTTGCACGGTCAAATCTTGCCCTGATATCCAGCTTCTTGTCGCAGAAAGAATACACGCCAACCCTGAGCTTAACAGAAGTCGGCATATCATCACATGAGGATGCAATCACATCTGCAATACCGGAATAGTCATCGCGGTGTGAACAGTAAACCAGAAATGTATCAGCCGTCTTCCTGCACAGGACGCTGTCAGACGCGTGGAATGCCTTCTCCAGGCATCCTGCGATACGCTTCAGTATCTCATCGCCCTTGGACATTCCGAAGCGCTCATTGACCACATGGAAATGATTAATATCCAGACACAGCGCATCCATGTCTGAATCCGGATGGAACTTATCGAACTGCTCTCCGTACCGGTAGAAATAATCGCTTGTGTATAGTCCCGTCAGCTCGTCCCTCTCGGTTGCGCTGATTATCTGTCTGTCCTCAGCGAGCTCGATGGAACGGGATATCCTCGCTCTGATGACATCAGGCTGCGGATAAGGCTTAGGAATAAAATCGGCAGCTCCTTTATTAAGGCTCTCTACTTCCGACGCCTGGTCAGAGGTTAATACGATAACGGGAATGCTCTTATAATCTTTCTCGTCCTTCAGACGGGACAGCAGCTCCATTCCGGTGAGTCTCGGCATCTTGAGGTCGAGGAGGATCAGTGACAGCGTATTGCAGTTCTGTCTGATCAGCTCATATGCCTCCTCCCCGTCCTCTGCCATAAGCACGTTATATTCATCACCCAGAATATTTCCGAGTATCTCTCGGTTGATCAGCTCATCGTCAGCAACGAGAATATGGCGCTTGCCGTCCACATATAAATCTGTCGAACGATCCATTTACTCTCTTCCTCCCTCATCCTTATCATCTGTTCTGACCAGACTCTCAAGTGTCTCAAAGAGCACATCCGGCTGAACCGGCTTTGTCAGATGCGCATTGAGTCCTGCCTGAAGCGATCTCTGCACATCTTCATCGAAAGCATTTGCAGTCAGCGCGATTATGGGTATTGTCTGACTGTCATTTCTTGTCATTGCACGGATGTGTCTCGTCGCCTCAAGACCGTCCATCTCAGGCATACGCACATCCATCAGTATTGCCGCGTAGTAGTTCTCCTCATGTGAACCGAACAGTTCTACCGCTTCTTTTCCGTTAACGGCCACATCGGATCTTACCTCCCTGCTCTCGAGTATCATCTGAAGTATCTCGGCGTTGACCTCGACATCCTCCGCCACAAGGACGCGGAGTCCGGTGAGGTCAGCATGCGCAGACCTGTCTCCCGTATCACGCTTCCTGAATAATGCAGTCTTGTATTCCTCCAGCACATTGGTAGCGAACAGAGGCTTGGAGATGAAGCTGTCTACACCGGCTTCCGTGGCCTCTGCAAGAATGTCATCCCACTTATATGCCGTCAATATGATTATCGCTGATTCATGTCCGACTATCTCCCGTATCCGCCTGGTCGTCTCTACGCCGTCCATATCAGGCATCTGCCAGTCTACGAGAATAAGATTATACGGAGTGTGACGCACATGGCGGAGTCTCACCATCTCTATTCCTTCCTCGCCACTCGTTGCAACCTCGGCGGCTATACCCGTCTGTTCAAGCACCAGTTTGGCATGTTCGCAGGCGATCGGATCGTCATCGATTATGAGCACCGCCATCTCACCCGGATGGATCTGATAATCCTCCGCGGAATCCCTGCGGTCAGAATCGGTAAGAGTTACAGATACGACAAAAGTCGTGCCCTCGCCCTTCTTGCTCGTCACCGTGATCGTTCCGTTCATCATCTCGACGATGTTTTTTGTAATAGACAGGCCAAGTCCGGATGACCCGTATTTATTTGTTGCCGTGGAATTCTCCTGCGCGAACGTATCGAAAATATGCGGCAGGAATTCCTCACTCATTCCAATGCCGTTATCACTTATGGTGAACTGCAGCGTAGATCTGTTATCGAACTGCGCCGTCCGCTGGATCGTGAACGATATATCTCCTCCTTCAGGCGTGAACTTGACGGCATTGCCGAGTATGTTGATCAGCACCTGCCTAAGCTTCATGTTATCACCGATATAATAATCATCGATCTGCCCGTTTATATTGCAGCTGTAGTTCTGGGCCTTGTCAAGGCAATGCCCGCTGAACATGGTGTTGATGGACTCCAGCATCTTCGGGAATGAGAACTCCTCATTCTTCAGTATCATGCGCCCTGACTCGATCCTGGACATATCCAGGATATCGTTGATAAGATTCAGCAGATGCTCTGCCGATGTTCCGATCTTGGCAAGATACTCCCTTGTTTTCTCAGGGGTCTGCGGATCATTCATCGCAATATTGTCGAGACCTATTATCGCATTCATCGGAGTTCTTATCTCGTGGCTCATGTTTGAGAGGAATGCGGTCTTCGCCTTATTTGCCTGTTCGGCCGATCTGAGAGCATCACCAAGAGCCTCCTGTTGCGCCATGCTCTCGCGCATCTCCGTATCAATAACGGTGAGTCCGAGACCGATAGCATGGACGAGGTGGTCTTCGCGATCCGCCAGGTATCTTACACCGGCAACTCTGATCATCTCGTAGTACTCAGTCCCGTTGCGCTTTGCAAGATATCTGTAAGCCAGGATCGGCTCTTTGGACAGACCTTCCCTAATGTTATCGGGCTCTATGAACTTCAGGAAGCCCTCACGGTAACTCTCCTCAACAGAATTCTCAGCATACCATTTGAACCTCTCGTGGAAAGGGAACTTAATTCCCTCTTTTGTCTGGTCAGTATCCTTGGGATCTCCTCTGTAGCAGACACCTTCATCATTGTCGAGATCGACATAGTAAACGCTGCGGTAATCAGATGACAAGGCGGTGATCATGCTGTCCTGCTGACTTCTCCTCTTCTCTTCTTCAAGGAGCTTTGCCTGGAGTGCGAGCCTCTCCTCCATCTGTTCCTGCTTAACGCGGTTCTCCGCTTCTGAAGTCTCCTTCTCGATAGACAGTCTGGCATTACGGCGGATCTGGTAGATTATGAATATGAACATTCCTGCAAGGACAAGAGCTGCCAGCAAGGACTGAACAAGGCTTCTGATCAATACACTCCCGGATATCGGGTTGATCTGCTCTGCGATTACCTTCTCTCTTATGAGGTATGTGAGCATCCAGTCAGTACCCTGTACGGGTACATAACTCAGAAGCTCATCAGTGCCGTTGTAGCTGAAGGTTACTTCGCCTCTGACGCCGTTCTCAAAATCATTCAGGAACTGCTCATATGTGCCTGACTTGAACTTTGCATTGCCCATCGCCTCGAGCAGGTTGTCTTCAACTGCAAGACCGCCCAGATACACATTCGTAAGTGCCACACCGTCTCTTGTGTAGATATTACAGAAAGTCGTATCGGCACTGTCCGACTTCATCGATACACCCTGAAGCATCTCATTCATATCGATCTCCATGAAGCATGCGGCAAGGGTCTTACCCTCAAGCACCATGCCGGTAACGGGGATCGCGATGATGACCTTCTTATCTGTCGTATCAAGATTCAGTATCGATATCTCCGGCTGCTTGATAGTCTTATAATCGAAATGATAATCAGCTATATTCGTCTGCGTTCCGAGGGAAGTATAAATGAGTCCGTCCGTATCCACGAAAGCAAATTTATCTAGCTTGTATATGCGTTTCATCCGCGCCTGATATTCCTGCAGATGTCCTATATCGGACAGGTCATCCCCTTCCATCAGTTCGATGGCAACGCCCATATCTTTTATCTTCCTGTTGAGATTGGCAGATACTACCTGTTCTCTCCTTCCGGCAAGTTCATCCAGGTACAGAAGACTTACCGACTCTACGGCCTGCTGGTTATCCCTGGTCGCCAAATAGCCCGACAGGACCGTGCCGACCGCTAAGATAAGCAGGAAGATGATGCTTCCGACAATCGCTATACTAATGGTGCTCTTACTTCTGGTACGTGCCATAGGAACCTCTCTCCACCATCACTCAGATATTGAGATTATAACACTTTTGTGCGTTTTGGGATGATATCTTTATTGTTCCCGCAAAGGCCCGATATCCATCAGGATATGAAGTTGACTTCGTTCATGATCATTCGCCTGCAACGATGCCCAAGATCAGGAATGCGCCGCCCAGTACGATGACCGGGATCAGCATGAGGCACAGACCGAGCGCCCAGGCACCGTCGGTCTTCCTTCCTTTTATCACGCATACTATGCTGTAGATTATGAGTGCCAGACCGGGAATGAACGTAGTATACGGAACACTTGCCGACATCTGCAGCTTACTGCCGTCCCACTTGATGCTCAAGAATATCTCGAGGAGCGATAACGCAAGCGTTGTCACCGCGAAAGTGCACATTATGATCCCTTTCTTATCCGTAATCTCTTCCTCTGCTGCCTGTAGGATCTCTTTTTCTGATTTCATAAGTTCTTCAATGGATACGGACAGGGCCGAAGCCAGCGGTTCGATGGTACTGATATCCGGAAGTCCCAGACCTCGCTCCCACTTGCTTACTGCCTTGTCGGTCACCTGTATTTTTGCAGCGAGTTCCTTCTGAGTAAGTCCTAACTCCTTACGGCGTTCCGCCACAAAGCAACCGAATCTTTTTGCATCCATCTTTATCACCTCCGACCCGATCCTACTCCATCTCCGGAACGGGAACAACCGACGTATCGTTTACCCTTGCAAATCCCGTAAATACGGGGCTGTCTACAGTCCGTAGAGTCATGCTGAATACTGTCATACGGCATACTCCTTCCGGCCGCCGTGTCCGCCGAAGATCTGCCACGTTCCTTCACCGAGGATTCCGAACAGAGCCTCGCGTTCTTCTGCGCAGAGCTTCTTATCGGTATCGACGGATGTCATGAGTATCGGTGCATACTTATTATACTCGGACTGCCTGACAGTCATGTCCTTGATGTTAACGAATATATCACCCGTAAAGGCTATGCGGTGAGTTCGTTCCAGAAGCACCGACTCTCCTCTGAGATGACCTCCGCGCCCCTCATACAACTCGAAATGCAGTTCTCCCACATCAAGGAAGCCGGTCTGCTCAACAGGATCAGCAATCTCCCTGTCATCCCCTATTATCACGACCTTATCCGGAGCAACAGGCTTATATGATGTCAGCACCTTGCATATGCGCACATACGGTTTGTGAAGATGATTCACCTCCCTGAATCCGTTCCCGCCGTCGTACTCCAGCTTAAGACACTCTGCACTCTTGGCACTTGCATACACACGGTCAAACAGATACAGGAGACCGCAGTGATCAACGTCTGCATGCGTGATGAACACCTGTTTGTCTATAGCATCGTAATCCGGGATTATCCTGCGGAACAATGAAGTCATCTCGTCCTTATAGCACGCATAACCGCTGTCGATAAAAAAGTATGAATCACCGCTCCTTATAACCGCCGTATTGCTCCCGCACGGCGGCTCGATTAGAGTGATGACAGTATCGTCCGATACAGAGTACTCCGTGATCCTCGGTTCAAAGGCCGGACCGCGTGACAGGGAAAGGAGCTCGGCAAATCTGCTTATACTGTCGAAAGTCCTGTAAGGCGAGATCCCCGTCTCGTCAAGCGTCTGCATGGCAAGATTCGTATTGATCATCAGTTCGTTGCGCGAATCCTGCGAAATATCCATTGACGAAGACAGTTCATCGACAAATGTGTTGTAGAAGATACTGTTGTCGTATATCTTCTCCGCGTGATTATAGTCGATAAGCCGTACCTCACACAGCTTCTTTGCATCATTGATAAATGACTTGACCCTGTCCGTGTCATTAACGATAAGTCCCATCTTGAACAGTTGGTATTCCGTGCCGTTCTCCTGGGAACTGATGTATGTTATGTTGAAATTGAAATCACTGATCAGTTCAAGCACGGAAGTAACGCTCCCCGGAACATCACGGAGCTTAAACTCCAGCAGCACGACACTCCTGTTATCTTCATCGCACTGCAGATATCCGATCGCAGTCAGTTCTTCGGCAGCTCTTGCCAGCTGCTGCGGAGTGCCTTCGGCATCGATAAAGAGCATGTGCGAATCAACAGCCTTGTTATAGCTGACACGCGTAATATTCACGCCAAGCCCTGCAAAGCACCGGCTTGCCTTGAGAAAAGCCCCGATATGATTCGGCATCTTCGTCACGAAAGTCTTGTTCATCTTTCACCCGCCTGTCAGTGATGGGAAGATTATATCATTACGCCATGCAAATAATCCAACAATCGGATTCAGATAGAATGAGCCCCACGATCCGGCAGGGTCATCAGGCATTCTTATTAATACCTGTCAGGTCCTTGATCACTTCACCCGCGATGATCAGCCCCACAACAGACGGAACGAAAGCAACAGATCCCGGAATGGCTCTCCGCAGTGTATGTTCCTCCACGTCATCTGTCGAAGTGTCCACTGCGGGGCGCATAGGAACTTCTTTGGAATAGACCACCTTAAGAGATCTGATACCGCGCTTCTTACACTCACGGCGCATGACTTTCGCCAGGGGGCATATAGATGTCTTGTAAAGGTCGGTTACTTCAAAAGCCGTGGGATCCAACTTGTTGCCTGCACCCATGCTGCTGATCACCGGCGTGCCCGTCCTGTCCGCCTGCATTACAAGCTCCAGCTTGCCGGTCACGGTATCTATCGCGTCGATCACATAATCATATTCATTGAAATCGAACTGTGAAGCTGTGTCAGGCATATAGAAAGTCTTATACGTGCGCACCGTGCAGCCGGGATTGATATCGTGAACGCGTTCTTCGGCAACGTCTACCTTGTATCTTCCGACAGAGTCATGCGTCGCGATGATCTGACGGTTTATATTGGACAGACAGACTTTGTCATTATCTATCAAGTCGATGGCTCCCACTCCGCTCCTTGCCAGGGCTTCAACGGCGTAACCGCCTACACCTCCGACACCGAATACGGCAACGCGGGCGTTCCTGAGCCTGTCAATCCCTTCATGTCCCAGCAACAAACGTGTTCTGCTAAACTGATCCGGCATTTGTGTCATCTCCGTGAATTGGTACAGGTATTATATCACTCTACATCTTGCTGTGGTTAACATCCCTGTACTTCTTTGGGGTCATTGACGTAAGCTTGCGGAAAGCGGTAGTGAATGCACTCTGCGACGAGAAGCCAAGCGACAGAGCAATGTCCAGTATACTGTAATCAGAATGCGCCAGCATATTCTGAGCCGTTCTGATCTTTGCTTGAATTAACCGGCTCTGACGGAATCTATGTACTGCTCATATCTCTGATTATGTGCAGTCATTGCATCGTCAGAATCGACATATGCGAGGAACCCTGATCTGTCAACCCACTTATAGTCTGTGGTCTCCCCCTCCTGAAGGATTACGCTGTCCTTATCACAGCTGACCTTCGCAAGATATGAATAATACATACCGTGACTGCTGTCTTTATACGAGATCCCGACAAGTTCCAGCGAATCGGGGGTCAGACCGGTCTCTTCAAGAAGCTCTCTGTGCGCAGCCTCCGGCGGCGCCTCTCCGCTTAATGCAGAACCGCCTGCGCTTGCCTCCCAGTATCCGGGATATACATCTTTTATATCACTCCTTTTGGTCAGCAGATACGTACCGTCGCTGTGCAATACAAGAAGATCGACGACAAGATGATAACGCCCCTCGGGAATATTCTTAAAATTCCCGAAGCCTCTGACAAACGTCTCACCTGTCCTGTTCCCGTCACGGTCGTATAAATCCCAGACTTCCATAATCCATCTCCATATTCATGAGTATATGTCACAGCTGATTATAACAGATGAACCTGCTTCCTTGTCAGGAGAATGACTCTCTCATTGAGCTCCGTATCCTGGAGAGCGACTCAGGCGTGATCCCCAGGTAAGTCGCGATGTGGCGCAGCGGAACACGCTCTGCAAGCATGGGATATCTCTTACGGAATGCAATATATCTCTCGGTGGCATTCTCCACCAGGAATCCGTTCTCCCTGTATATCTTATACCTCATCCCGCTCTCCAGGGCTTCGATCCACAGACTCTTCAGGCGTTCATCTCCATAGATCAGCTCCTTCATATCCTTCACATCAAAAAGCATGACAGTAGAATCCTCGACCGCTTCCCAGTTGGCCTGCATCTCACCGAATCCGACCATCCCTGAATCGACACACCAGTTGCCCTCCGCAGCGAAATACTGGGTAATGTCATTGCCCTCATTATCGACGTAATAACTCCTGATCACACCGCTGATCACAAATCCCGCAGAATCAGCCCTGTCACCTGTTCTGGTGATCATCTCGCCCTTCGAATACACCTTGAACCGCGAGAAAGAAATAACCTTGGATATCGTATCTTCCGGGATCTCCATACCGGTCCCGTCAGACAGTTCCTTCAGTTGCTTAATAAGATATGATTTGTCCATATATTTACCCTGTCACAATTAATCCGTATATCAGAGCTCCGAGATTGACCCCGCCGTGAGCGATCATCGGCGCCAGGAGGTGTCCCGTACGCTTATATGCCCAGATACATATTAACCCAAGAACGAACGAAAATCCAAAGTTGTACCAGTCCAGCATAGTAAACATCACATTGAAAAGCATCATTGCGCACATCTCCCCCATCACGGGACCGCAGAAGACTTTGGCAAGTCCTCGGAAGAGTATCTCCTTGACGATTCCGCTCACCAACACCAAAGCGATTACTCCCATGGCCGTGATGCCGGCAGACGGGCGTGACGCCTTGAAAGCCATATCCGACTGTCCCATATAGGCAAATGTTGAGAGCAATGCACCGGCTCCGGCCAGGGCGAGAGCGACGATACCGGTTAAGATGTCTTGTCGAAGAGTTCCCTTCTCAAATATCTCATCCTTAAGACTGAATCCGTTCTCCCTGAACAGCATCACTGCACCCGGCAGCAATATCATGTTTGCAACTATCAGGATCAGATAATAGAAATAGCTGTTCGACGTTACATAACTGCCGATATCGATAAAGTTCATCCCTTGCCTATAATGCGAGTAAGCCATGAAGATCTCAAATCCGGTGACGAATAAAGTCAGTACTGTCGTAATCGTGATCGCACGTGTTGCATTTGCTTTTTTTGTATCCATTGTTATCACCTCCGATGAGAAAATAGCAGATATCACGAACCTCCGCATTGATGTATGTTAAGTGAGGATTATCTTTATTGATGATCCGGGATACACGGGATAAGATATAGATATGAAGCGCAAAATACTCAAAGTCCTCATATCCATCAGCTCATCCTGGGGTTTTGACTCAGAACCTTATCAGAGAGCCCGGGATGAGAGACTTATGCCCTACCTCGACCGGCTCGGCAACTGCAGGCTGGAACTGCTGCCCGGCGACCATATGATATATGCCCAAAAGCCGGATGAGTGCGGCCGGATCATCAGGGATTTTATCAGGAGTCTTCCTTGAAGAAATCTCTTTTGTTTATACCAGCAGTCATGAAGCTTCCAAATCAGACCTCTTTGTTACATCACATATCACACTGACCATACCTGTATTCGCTGGGTTGACCGTATTCAGTTCCTCTGCCGCCTTTGCAAGATTGACTCCGCTGATATCAGAGATGACAACACTAAATCCGAGCTCCTTGAAAACCTTAGCCTGACAGAGGCCAAAACCCCTGGCAGAACCTGTGATGACTACTGTTCTTATATTGTTACACCTAATCCGGTTCCGGGCTTACACAGAATCCACTGAAGAACCAGCTTTTTTATCAAGGAATTGTTATAATTAGGGTGTGATGGGCGGTATAATCCGTCTTATCCTACTAAGACAGGAGGGTCAGAACATGTCTAGTACTCAGCTTGAAGAATATGTTGCGAAGGATATCGAGGAGCGCAAGGGTGTCTCCATTCCGGTCCACGCAGGGCTTCTTGAGAGGCTTCTGGTCAGGAAGGTATCATGCCAAAAGCTCCACCCGAATGCCGAAGATGAATTCTCAATACCATCCGTCGGTCCGAGCCACAAGATCATCAGTAAATATGAATCGCAGTTCCGCACTGCAATGAAGCGCGGAGACCCTCCTTTCGACGATCCGCTTATTGTAGAGAAGCTCCGTCCGAACGGATATCTTCTGCTTAACGGCCATCACAGATGGGCTGCTGCGATGCGTTGCAATATCAAGAAGGTCCCTATAAGGATCATCAACTATGCTTCCGAGTCAGACATCAAGACAATACTCAAGAAGTCACAGCACGATAAGCGTGTTACCATTGACCTTGATGAAGTCATTTTCAGGAGCCCTGACTACGAATATCTTGAGAAAAAAGCATTCATTTTTCCTCTGAGCCTTAGATTCAAGCAGAGGGTCAGACTTGGTGTTCCTGCACTTCTCTATTACTTTGCCCAGCACGGTTATGATATCTGGGTATATGCCTCTGAATTCTATTCGATAGATGATATTCAGAAATTCTTCAAGGCGTACTCTGTCCGCGTCGACGGAATAATCACCGGTGTCGGCAAGCGAGATCAGAATAACTCCGAGAGCGAGAAGCGCATGAAAGAACTCATAAACAACAAATATCAGATGACGCTCCATATCGATAACGACGCCATTCTTGAGACTCACAATAAGACCAAAGAATTTGCAGAATACGAGATCAATGCTACCGGAGAAGAATGGTCTCAGAAGGCAATAGCCATAGTTGAGGAGATTGAGAAGAATGCCGTCAAAAAATGAACAGGAGAAGATGAAGGTCTCTTTCGACCTTGATGAAGTCCTCTTTGTGAACCCGGCAACCCATAAGACTGAGAAAGAATTGCCTTTCCCGCTGAGAGCCATCTACAAGGAGCGGCTCAGGCTGGGAACTCCTGACCTCATCAACACCCTGCAGAAAATGGGATATGAAGTCTGGGTCTATACCTCATCCTTCCGCTCCGAGAAGTATATAAAGGGTATATTCCGCCACTATGGCGTGAGATTCGACGGTATAATCAACGGAACAAGACACCTCAAGGAAGTACAGCGCGGCAGATCGCAGATCCTTCCGCAGAAAGTTCCGAACAGATACAAAATATCACTCCACATTGATGACGAAGCTGTCATCTGCTCCTACGGACGTGAGTACGGATTCGATGCATACCAGCTTGATGCCCAGGATGACGACTGGAAAGACAAGGTCATAGCCAAAGCTGAGGAAGTCAGGCGTAAGTGGATGAAAAAGAGGGGCGTTGATCCGCTCCAAAAACACACCGATGGAACACACGACAGCTGCAACTCTTCCAATCAGGATCACACTCATTAATCAGAATGTTTCTCCGCTCTCAGCCCTCGCAAAGCGCATCATATTTCGATTGTATCCCGTAGTTACAAGATAAGCCTTCTCCTGATGGGCCTCCATCAGCCCGCCCAGTATGAAGCCGCTCAAGCCCTTTATCTGAGCATCGGGATCGGTAAGGTCAAACAGTTCCCCGGAATCACGTTCTATGATAAGCACAGAATCCTTCTCGAAGAAAAGCGAGTACTCTATCAGGACAGGTTTCTTTGTCCTCCTGTTCCTGTCAAGAATGGTCAATCCGATCTCCTCCACAAACAGCGAGGCGCGCATTGCCTCATGCTTTGAATAGCCGTGTGCGAGCATGCTCTCACCTATTTTTACGGAGAGCTCAGAGGCGGTTTTATCAGTAAGTGTATCGTCAATTACCACTATCTCAGAATCAATATCTTTCAGCAGGAACGGGAAATTATCCTTTCCGAACTTCAGATAAACAAAAAGCATGGCAAGCGCGAGTGTTACGGCGGGGGCAATGACAAAGCCTGCCCACATGCCGTTTATGCCGAACAGCACTGAACCTGTAATCGGAAGCAGCATATACAGCAGACCATTCTGGAAACAGGAGACACAAACAGACATGCCGATACGGTCGATCAGCATGTAATAGGAAGTCGTAAGCGAGACCGCACTGACAAACACAAATCCGAGCGATACTATCCTGATGGCAGACATTGACGGAGCGAGCGCCGCGCCTCCTGTAATCCCGAACAGACCGCAGAACTGCTTTGCAAAGATACATATCAGTACAGTTGCTATAACACCTTCTATCAGAGCAGCTTTGATCGCCGCCCTCATGACTCTCTTAATGAGTTTGTGATTCTTCTCCCCATAGTATGTGCCTATGAGAGGCTGCATTGCCATACCAACACCGTCCAGAACGACACCGAACTCAATGAGACTTACAACAACGGCCAGGGTTATGAGACCCGGATCGCCGTAATTCTTTGATACAAAACCGATCATTACATAATCCATCAGCGCCCAGCAAAGATACACAGATGAATCAACGATACTGTAGCGGGATGTCAGCAGAAAATCTTTGATGGAGAAATGCCATGTAAAATGGAGCGTATTGCACTTGCGGAAATAATGCCAGCAGCATGTCAGGATGCCCAGCCCGTTTCCGATTACCGATCCGAGAATGATACCGGTCATACCCATGTGCTTTGTCAGTATTATCGAGAAAAGGATATTGCCGCCTATCTGGAAAACATAGCAGATGTTATTGCATAGCTCATCCCCGTCACTGTACACCATCTGTTCAAGATAGAATATCAGGATAGTTAGAAATGCATTTAACGGACAGAGACGGTAATACTGAAGTGCGCTGTCAAGTATGTCCCCTTTAATGTTGTTTATCCCGAAATACGCATCGCGTATGAAGAATATCGTAATGGCTGAGATCAATCCTATCGAAATGCTTATTATCAGGCCCTGCCCGTAGATCTCATCAGCCCTTTTCTTCTTCATTGCGCCCACCGCTCTCGTAAAGACGATCCCGACTCCCGTCGATACAAGATCCCCGAAAAAAGTAACGATGCCCGTTACCGGTGTTATCGCATTGATCGCAGCGACACCTGATTCACCGACAAAATACCCGGCAATGATGCTGTCGCAAAGAAGCATGATATACATGACAGCCTTCGTGAAAGTGCCTGACAAAAACATCGAACTGAACTTTTTCTCACAAAACCCGCTCATATAAGATAATACTATCACAGTAATGTAAAGAAATGGCGGTTTTTAGCAATTTTCAACCAGCCTTTGACGGATTAATTATACCATGAAAGCAGTTCCGCAAATCCCCGAGAGTTAACCACACATCTTAACGAACTTCTTTATCTTATCGTCATTCAGTTGATGATCCTTATGTTTCCTGTCGAGCAATGATACCGTGTATTTCACATTAGGAATCCGGTCTTTTAATGCCTCCGCGTAAGATGCATCAGACTACTGTAAATTTAATGTTGGTGTAGCATCGTCTTCATCGGTAGTAATGCTAACTGCTGCCGGCAATAATGTGTTATAAACTATTGGTGTTTTCGCTTCGCCGAGTTGCGGCAATAACCAGAAGAGATATGTGATCAGTACATAGTCATTGTAGGACTAACTTGTGCGATAAACGCCGTATGCTTGATCAGAGCTTCAGCTACGTGCCTTGAAACAATTACTTTGAATTGGGACATCAGATGGCCGCCTTATTCTCAAAAGATGACTCTTTTGCTTCGGCATCAGCTACGATTCTTTTCATTTCTTCCAATAAACTACGGGCATCTACACCTTCAATCCCTTGTTCTCTTTCCTGCTTAGCGATTCTAATATCCGACATGATATTGTCTCCTGCATTCAGCGAAAGATTCAATGGAACTCTTTTCTCACGCACAATCTGAGTAAGGAACATATTAATAGTTCCATTCATATTCATCCCTAACTGATCAAGAATCTCTTCAGCCTGAGCCTTGAGTTCAGGATCTATCCGCACGCACATATTTACACTTTTAGCCATATTAATCACCTCCCTACATGCATATTATATGCAATGTATATACTTTTGTAAATGCAAGATAATCAATGTCTATATAACACTGCTACAGTTTGTTGTTGATTATCTTTAAAAATCTGGAGCTGTCATTTCAATGTGATTCCCTTCAGAATCAACTATTTCAACCACCCAATTACCTCTGATCAGAGTTAACGGAAAACAGATTTCTTTTCCCTTTATCTTATTCTCCAGAATCGTCTTGGAATCAACACTTAAGCTTGGCAGACAGTTACTACCATACTCATGGGTTTCACCTTTCTTCTCATAAGCAAACAGACCAAGTCTAAAACCATCTATATCAAACACACTATAAATCTCGTTTTTTTCTGTAACCATCTGATCGAGCAGTTCCTCATAAAACTCTATGGCCCGATTCATATCACGTACGCAAATATACAAAGATTCTAATTTCATATTAGTCATTCTCACGGATGGTTAACTATACCAACTCTGCAATAGATAGCTGTAATATCCTGTTCCAGCGATATCACTGAAACAAGGTTATTATACCATAGGGGCTTGGTTCGTTTTATTCACGATTTACCTTGATTAGATATCTCTATGCTCATACGCTCATAGCCGCGTGAAAAGCCTCTTCAACTGAAATAACTCCAAGTACACATACTAATAATATCACATATGAATAAAACTATTTCTTTAGCAGGGCTTCTGGTCTTCCACAGCATAATGGCATATATCACCGAAAGAGCAGCAGTTATAATATAAGGAAAATACAGACATCTTAAAAGGGCAAGATCAGTATCTGGATAGACATCTGAATAACCGCTGAACCCGCCGTTATTCATCTCGGCATCGTACCAGAAAACCAAGACTGCTTTTCTCTGAATAACAGAAAGTGTGGATTCATCTCTGAAGCACACATCGGTTATAAATCTATTCCAGCGTTCATCCCGACAAACTGGAATTTGTCGCTTTTCCAGTCCAAGAAATCGCAGTATTTTTTATCATTGAGCCCGGTACTCAGACAAGGTAATTATATCATTCGGGAAAAGAACGCTTAGTCTGCTTTATTCCTGA
>Ga0247608_10001989_pt1 | contig 26777 bp, 23 predicted proteins | sample 176DNAGHGlowgp2_FD_193490 | JGI IMG/M metagenome (GOLD analysis project Ga0247608, IMG submission 193490) | Sheep rumen microbial communities from Palmerston North, Manawatu-Wanganui, New Zealand - 1766 DNA GHGlow gp2 | ecosystem: Host-associated > Mammals > Digestive system > Stomach > Rumen ... | reverse complement strand
CACGGGCAAATACGCGCTGGGCGGCAACTGCTTCACTTTCGTCTATCCAAACAGTGAGCCGACCTACAACATGACGAACTGTTACTATACCAGCATCCTCGGCAACAGGCAGGGCCGCCCCGCTGCCACGGCGACCACTGCGCCCGACAACATCGGCAATGCGACCACCGACCACGGAATGGTGGATGGCTACGAGAACGGCTTCCTCTACGACGGCAACTACTACACACCGAAGTATGGTGATGCAGTGGTGGAATACCGCTTCAATGACTGGAATGAGAGGGCCGACGTGACCATCAACGGCACAAACAATCAGGGAACAGGCGTCAACGTCGTGGGCGTGAACATCACGGAGGAGGTAGGCAATATCAAGAGCGTGACCTACAACCGCCCGTTCAACACAGCACAGGCCGCAACGGTGATACTGCCGTTCGACTACACCTGCAACGGCTCGGAGGGCGGCAAGTTCTATGGCTTCAAAGAAGTGGTGCACGACGAAGACTTGCACAAGTGGGTCTGCACGATGCAGGAGCCGGGCGAAGAAGGCACAAATAACGTGACCACGCTGACGGCCAACACGCCGTATCTGTTCATGCCGGATGACGCGACGACGATGACGTTCCCGAACATTGAGAGCATGACGGGCGGAGTTGTGACGCTGCAGACCACGACGGCTAACGACGGTGTCTATGGCGCAGCCACGACGGATGCAGCCTGGAATTTCCACGGCACGTACAAAGGGAAGAGTTGGGCAGTTGCCAGCAATGACTACGGCTTTGCAGCCCAAAGTGGCACAGAGGCAGGCGGCGCGGCAACCGTTGAGGCTGGGCAGTTCGTCCGCTTCACCGCAGGTGCCTTCATCAAGCCCATGCGCTGTTATCTGTCGTACGTCGGCACGGAGGCCCCGGCCCCGGCTAAAGGTTTGACCCGCGCAGCCGCCACCGACGACCTGCCCCAGAGCGTCACCGTGCGCCTCATCAGCCGCAACGGCGAAACAACCGCTATCGGCACCCTCGACATGGAGACGGGCGAACTGTCCTTCTTTGACGAGCAAAGCGGCAAAGCCGAGCGTGACAGCGAGACGTGGTACACGCTGGACGGTGTGCGTCTTGATGGCAAGCCAAGCAGCAAGGGCATATATATCCGCTCGACCTCTGGTCGCTTGCAAGGCAAGAACAATGGACGTATGATTGTAATCAAATAACAAATAGAGTGCATGACAATGAAAAAGAAGATATACGAGCAGCCATCAATGATGGTAATAGATATGGAATACGCGTACCACCTGTTGGCTGGAAGCGGTGAACCACAAGAGGAGGAAGAGGAGGAAGAGCACGGAGACCCCACCAGGAATGTACCCTGGTGGGATGGCGAGGGCGATTAATCTCCCTGATGCGTATTAGTAAAGAACATAAAGAATCCGTGACGATAAAATAACATTGGCGGTCATTCATTTGCATAATACAAATGAGTGGCCGCCAATGTTATTAGGTGGGTTCTATAAATTACCACCGTAATGTTATACTTAAAGTGTGGGGTTGACGTTTCAGTTTTCTTCTTCACACTATAACCCTTAGTGGAATATTAAAAATACAGTTTGTCGCTTTTTCCGTCTTTTTCCTTACACTTTGATTTTTCGCACCCCTGTTTCCTTGAGAAATTTGAAAATAATTTACAGATGGTTTCGTATAGCGGAAAATTTGGAGCATTGTAAGTTGCTGATAATCAGCAACAGCATTTTTCAAGTGTCTGTTTTTTGCATGTAAAAGCTATGATATTACGATGCAAAAGCTATCAAATTACGATGTAAAAGCATACATATTACACTGTAAAAGCTATGCTTTTACAGTATGAAAGCATAGCTATTGCAAAAAACAACGTGTTTTTACATGAAAAATGGCAGCACAAAGTCCTCCGTACTCTCTATTTTGAATCTTGAGACGGAAGTTTTCAAAATGACACTTTGTAAGTATATTTGCGTTTTTTGTGACATAATAATATAAAGAAGCAACGGCGTGTCCAACCACCAATAAGGTGGCAGGACACGCCGTTTGCATTACGGGCAATGTAGGTAATCGCTCTAGGTGGGTTCTAATAATTCCCACCTTAAATTAATTTCAAACCACAAAATTAAGCATTTTTGATGAAATGACAAAATGAATTGGGGAAGTTTTACATTCATAAAGGTTATAGGTTGGTTCTTTCTGACAGAAGCGAGAGAGGTGAGTTTTTCCGAAAAGCTCCGCGAAATCCTTTGTCGTGTCAGGAAAATTATGTAACTTTGCAGTGAGATAAGGTGGGGTCTAAAAATTCCCACGAGTTAAATTAGTCAATTATATGAATATCATTATGTCATCTTTTTGTTTTCTTTCGGTGCATACTGCCAGTCCTTTCGGTCACATAGCCCGCTATGCTCCCTCAACGACTGACACTCTGCCCTCGAAATAAATTCAAAAATCTGACAGTGGGAATTATTAGAACCCACCTAAAGGAAAAATATATATATGGCTGTAGAAAGGGAACTGCTGGAGGAGGCTAAGCGCACGGTGATAGCCGACATAGAAGCACACGAGGAGTGGCGCGAGGAAGTGGGACGCGGCAAGATGTTCGGTTTCCTGCTGTACGACGGTGGCATGCTGAAGGCTTACTCCGGGCAGATACTGGGACGCTCTGACTGGCAGGGCTACGTGCCGGCTATATTCGACTATCTGCAGCCTGACGGATACTTTAAGACTCATGAGGCGGAGATAACGCTGCTGAACAAGGAGGTGGAGAAATATCGCGGCATAAACGTGAAGGGTGATGAGCGACGCCGACTTGATGCCATAAGGGCTGAGCGCAAGGAACGCTCGCAGGCATTGCAGCGATGGCTGTTCACGCAGTTTAAGATAATGAATCCCACTGGCAGCAGCGCCACCGTGCTGGAGGTGTTCGGAGAGTATGCCCGACGCAACTCGCTGCGCCAGACCGTTCCGCCAAGCGGCACCGGGGAGTGCTGTGCACCGAAGCTGCTGAACTATGCCAACAGTCACGGACTGAAACCGCTGGCGCTGGCAGAGTTCTGGTATGGCGACTCGCCCAAGGGTGAGGTGAGGCACCACGGCAGGTTCTATGAACCGTGCCAGGCACGCTGCCAGCCCATAATATGGTGGATGAGGGGTGACGAGAATGGCTGTGAGGCTGGGATGGAGAATGGCTGCGCACCCGACTTCTCACCACAAGGTGAAGGTGAACAAGCGCCATGCAACTGGCACGCAGGAACGAGAAGCGATACCCTGGAACTGCTATACGAAGACGATTGGCTCATAGCCGTGAACAAGCCCTGCGGACTACTCTCCGTACCCGGCAAGAGACAGTTGCCTAATGCGCAGGACATGATAGGCTGCAAGGTGACGCACAGGCTTGACATGGACACTTCCGGCATACTGCTGGCGGCAAAGACCGACGAGGTGTTTGTGGCTATGCAGCGCTTGTTTGCCCGTCATGAGGGAGTAAAGAAGGAGTATGTGGCGATATTGGAGAGAGACATGGGAGAGCAGAGTGGCACGATAAGTCTGCCACTGTCTGCCGACTTTCTGAATCGTCCGCGTCAGTGCGTAGATCACGAGCATGGCAAGGAGGCAGTGACGGAGTATGAGATAAAGGGTCGCACGGCGCTGCTGCGCCCTCTGACGGGTCGCACGCATCAGTTGCGTATGCACTGTGCCCATAGCGAAGGACTGAACTGCCCCATTCTTGGCGACAAGTTGTATGGCAGCATGGATGCTCCGCGCATGTACCTGCATGCCTCCCGTCTGGAGTTCACTCACCCCGTGACGGGCAAGAAGGTGGTGATAAATTCATAATGAATAATGAATAATGCAGAATTCAGGGGCGAAGCAGTATTTTTCACTTTTCACTCTTAACTCTTAACTCTTAACTCTTAACTCTTAACTCTTCACTCCATTGAAGATAATTTACAATAAATATTTCCCATTCGGCAAGTTTCTTGCCACCAACATATTCGGCATCATCTTTTGCAGAAGCGACAAGGGAAGGCTGAATAAGGTGGACAAGAACCATGAATACATACACACCCTACAGCAAAAGGAGATGTGGTATGTAGGTTTCATGCTGTGGTATAGCATAGAGTGGCTGATAAGGGCTGTGCAGTGCCGCAGTTTCATGAAGGCTTACTATAAGCTGTATTTCGAGCGTGAGGCCTATGCCATGGAGCGCCGCCTGAACTACAGCGAAACGAGGAAACCGTTTGGATGGTGGCACTTGTTCGTAAAGAAGGGTACGCTGCTGCATGAGGTGGGCAGGTTCATGGGTGATATAGCGGGGTTCATACGGCGCGACTTCACACCTATGAAATACTTGTATGTGGCACTGCTGGCATTGCTTATAATAATAGGACAGACGTGCTTCAACATATACGACGTCATCATAGCACCGTCATACGATGACGGTACGTCAATGCTGCGACTACCTATGGTGTATGCCACTGCATACTATGCGGTGATGGTACCTACCGTACTGATGCACCGCGAGGCATGGCGACTGCGGCAGTGGCAGGTATGGGTGCTACCGCTCTTGCTGGTAGCCATCGACGGTGCCGGACAGGGATTTGACAATTACCGCCAGTGGGCTATGGACGCCGACCTGTTCTACAAGGAGAGGTTCTACCTGCAGCTTGTAGGCTCGTTCTTCTTCCGCTCTGTCTTCATACTGCTGTCGCTATGCCTGTTCCACTGGGCACTGACGGGCAGGTTCGGACTGTTCGGCCTTCATCGCTCAAGAAAATACCTGCGTGTGTATGCCCTGATATACGTAATGCTGCTGCCAGTGTTCTTGTTGGTATCGTTCACTCCGCAGTTTCTGGAGTTTTACCCCAAGATGCAGATAACCTTCTACGACGGAGCATTCGGATGGGACAAGCTGCGCGTCGCCGCACTGTTTGAACTGTGCTATGCCAACGATTTCCTTGCCGTAGAGAGTATGTTCCGCGGTGCCTTGGTGATTGGTCTGGCACGATGGCTCGGACCACGTACGGTGTTGCCTATGGCGGTGACATATATGTGCGTACATCTCGGCAAGCCGGACCTTGAATTGTGCTCGTCTATCATTGGTGGATACATGCTTGGCATCCTTGCCTATCGCACCCACCACCTGTGGGGCGGCATCATCATTCACCTCGGCATAGCCCTGTTCTTCGAAGTCATCGGCATGGCAAGACTGATGATGAGTTAAGAATTAAGAATTAAGAATTAAGAGTGAAGAATTAAGAGTTATGAATTATGCATTATGCATTGAATTATGACTAGTGTTTCACAAAACATATTGACATTATCCATGCTCAACAGCCTAGTAAGGGAGGTTGTTGAGATTTCCATGCCCGACAGCTACTGGGTGCAGGCAGAATTGGCAAGCGTGAGAGAGTCGCGAGGCCACTGCTACATGGAACTGATAGAGACACAGGGAGATGCATTCGGATTTCAAGCCGCACGCACTCCGGTGGCTCAGGCACGCGCCTGCTGCTGGAAAAACACCTGGATGCGCGTTGCTCCTAAGTTCATTAAGGTTACCGGCGAACCTCTGCGTGCCGGCATGAAGGTGCTGCTATGCGTAAGGGCTAGTTTCCATGAGGCATTCGGCTTTGCATGGGTGGTGGAAGACATTGACCCTACCTTCACCATGGGCGATATGGCACGACGCCGTCAGGAGATAATACAGACACTGAAGGCACAGGGGGTGTTCGACCTTAACAAGGAGCTGCCCATTCCACGCTTCGCAAAGAAGATTGCCGTCATATCAAGTGCTACGGCGGCTGGCTACGGTGACTTCTGCAATCAGCTGAACGACAACGAATATGGCTTTGCCTTTCATACACAACTGTTTCCTGCCATAATGCAGGGCGAGAAGGTGGAGCCGTCGATAATCTGCGCGCTAAATGACATCAATGATGCCCTGACGAAAGATGCTGACGCCTTCGACGTAGTGGTGATAATACGTGGTGGAGGAAGCACGTCAGACTTGTCTGGCTTCGATACACTTGCGCTTGCCGAAAACGTGGCAAACTTCCCATTGCCGATAGTCACCGGCATAGGTCACGACCGCGACCAGTCGGTAATAGACCTCGTAGCATGTCGCAGCATGAAGACACCTACGGCAGTGGCGGCTTTCCTTATAGATAACCTCGCTGACACACTGGAAACCTTAGACAATGCCTCACTTCGAATAACGAGGGCTGTCAGCGGACTTATGGAGAGGGAACGACTGCGCATCAATGGCATAGAGCAGTATCTGGCAAATGCTTTCGCCGTGAGGAAAGTTCGCATAGAGAGCAGGCTTGCCGACTATGCCATGCGCATGAATAATGCCATAGGGCGCAGAATGCTTGTGGAAAACAACAGAATCAATAACATAGTGACACGCATGCCGTATGCCATCAACGCACTGACACAGCGTGAACGCCATACGCTGCAGATGTTTGAGCAGCGCATAAAGGCTCTCGACCCTATAAATATACTAAGGAGGGGCTACAGCATAACACTGCATAACGGCAAGGCTGTTACGGATGGTTCGATACTTAACGAGAACGATGACGTAACCGTTGTATTTGCCAATGGCAAACGTAAGATGAAGGTGCTGGAGAATTAAGAATTAAGAGTTAAGAGTTAAGAATTAAGAGTGAAAAATACCATGCGGCGGAAATCTTAATTCTTAATTCTTAATTCTTAATTCTCTGTATCAGAATTCGAAGTATTCAAATGACTCACCATTACCGCTGCCATCATCGAGTATGAAGCCATCTTCTTCATTCTCACTTTCAGTCTCCTTAGGCTTGCGCGGTGCCGGAGGATTCTTCAGGTTACCGTCTTTGTCAAACATATTGTATGTAGTGCGCAGCACGGTAAACTCGGTACGACGGTTCAGCGCATTGGCTGTCTCCTGCTCTGCCGGCTTCAGTTTGCTGATAAACTCCTCTGTCAGCACGTCGCCTTCGTTAAGCCACTCATAGCGCTCAGCCACCTTGCGACGTATCTTCTTCGGTTTTTCCTTACCATAGCCTACCGGAGAAAGACGGTCTGGGGCTATACCTTTCTTAATAAGATATTTCACAACCTCCTCGGCACGCAACTGCGACAGGTATTTGTTATACTCTGCAGAGCCCTTATAGTCGGTGTGTGCTCCCAGTTCTATAGTAATGTTAGGATTCTCGTTGAGCAACATCACGAGCGAGTCAAGTGCCTGTGTACTTGATGGCAGCAACGTGGCTTTGTTGAACTCATAGAAGATATTGTCTATAAGCACCGGAGCGGTGATGCTGGCAAGTGGGAACTGCAGCGTATATGTCTCCGACACCTTCGACTGCGGTATCGTAAGTTCCTCCTTGTGGTTCAGGAATCCGGCGCATGTGCCTAACACTATGTATTCTACACCGGGATGTACCACCAGTTCAAACGATCCGTCGCTCTTTACGCTCAGACGCTCATTGGTTCCGTCGGTGCCTACTATGCGTGCCTCGCCAGCATTGAGTTCATAGCCTTCCTGTTCGTATATCCATCCCTTTATGGTCTGCACCACCTCTGGATTCTCAAACCAGTATATATGGTCGTAGCCACGTCCGTCGCCACGACTTGACGAGAAGTAGCCACGGTTGTGGTTACCCTCGAACGTCATGCCGAAGTCGTCTGCTTGCGAGTTAAGCGGATACCCCGGATGCGTAATATGATATTGCAGGTCATCTCCTATGCGTGCTATGAAGATGTCAAGTCCGCCCATGCCAGGATGACCGTCTGAAGAAAAACATAGGTCGCCGTTTGGTCGGAAGGTAGGAAACATCTCATTGCCCGGAGTGTTTATCGGTTCGCCGAGATTCTCCACTCCCATAGCCACACCATCACTGATACGTGTGCGCCATATATCAAGTCCGCCTTTGCCGCCTGGCATGTCACTTACGAAGTACAGCCATCCTCCATCAGGCGATACGGCAGGATGCGCAAAGCAAGACAGTGTATCCTTGGTTACCTCAAAGTCGGTAGGCTTCGACCATGCAGCATCCGTACGCTTTGACACTACTATCTTGGCATAGCGTGGATAGTTGGCATCGTAAGTACACTGCGTCATGAACATCTGCTGACCGTCAGGCGTTATGCAGCATGCACCTTCGTCATAGTCACTGTTAAGTCCTGTACCTATAGGTTCAGGCTTGCTCCACCTGCCTTTGTCATCTTTCTCTGAAACGAATATGTCTGCCGACTTCATTCCTGTTACTCCGTTCAGTTCATCGCCAGCAGCATCGTTACGTGTAGATGTAAAATACAGGCGGTCATAGTCATCACCGTCAAGCACCGGCGAATAGTCATCGCGGCGCGAGTTGAACATATCTATCTTCTTGACTTTATATTGCGAACCTTCCTTCTTCCACTCTGGTGCCTTTATGGCAGACTCCAATCCGTTCTTCACAAGAATATTGTCGGGCAGGGAGTCCTGCAGTACCTCAAACTCTGCCTGTGCCACCTTATACTCACCATTCTCCAACAGCAGGCGTGCGTATATCAACCTGTCGTCAGTGGTGGCAGTATTGTATCTTATAGCATTGCGGAAACCTCCCAAGGCCTTCTGTATGCTATTGATGCGATAGTAGCAATGCGCCATCTTCAGCGCACGCTCTCCTCGCAGCTGCTTTTCCTTCGCAGGGGTCTTGGCATACGCCCTGCGGTAGTGGTCGGCTGCAGTGAAGTATTCACCTATGGCATAAGCCTTGTCGCCTTTCTTCACGAGTGTCTCTGCGCTGCAAGCACACATCAGCACTGCGATGAGCGCTATATATAATATGTGAGTATATCTATACATTAAAATGCAAGTGGAAATATGCGTCTTACGTTGTCGGTGGTGATGTCTGCCACCTCGTCGGCTGTCACGCCGTATGCCTCTGCCATCTTTTCTATGATGTGAGGTATCATGCTGCTCTCGTTTCTCTCACCTCTGTGTGGCACTGGTGCCATATATGGCGAATCGGTCTCAAGCACTATGCGACTTAGCGGCACTACTGCCGGCAGAGTCTGTGGCAGTTTGCTCTTCTTGAATGTCAGCACTCCGCCTATGCCGAGCACGAATCCTTCAAAGGCGAGCAGTTCTTCTGCCTCATGCTCATTACCAGTAAAGCAGTGGAATACGCCACCGTGCAACCTGCCTTCATAGCGGCGCATTATCCTGACCATCTCATTCTGAGCCTTACGACAGTGTATCATCAGCGGCAAACCAGACTCCACAGACCATTCCACCTGCATCTCGAAGGCTGCCAACTGTTCTTTTTCATATTCGCGCGACCAGTAGAAGTCAAGTCCTACCTCACCGATAGCTATGTATGGGTAACTGACGGAGCGCATCTTCTCAATCACCTCCTTGTAGTCTGCCTTCACATCTTCCGGATGCAGACCAGTCATGCCATAGCAATAGCCTGGATATTTATCGCACACAGCCCTTACGGTGTCAACCGAACTAAGGTTTATGCCTGGCACGAAAAGTTTGGTGGCACCGCTTTCCTTTGCACGTTGCACCACCATGTCGAGGTCGTCCTTAAACTCCTCACCGTCAATATGTGTATGAGTATCTATATAGTTCATTATTTAAGTGAAAAGTGAAGAGTGAAAAGTGAAAAGTGAAGAGCGAAAAGTGAAAAATCCCCCGTGCGGTGGAACTCTTAATTCTTAATTCTTAATTCTTAATTCATAATTCGCCGCTAATAATTCTTAACTCTTAATTCTTCGCTCGGCGCTTGCGACGCTTTTACCAAGGTCGCAGACCGACTAAAAGAACTCTTAATTCTCAACTCACTTCTTTCTCTTCATCATCTTTGCGGCATAGTCACGCAAAGGTTTCTTCTTCTCTTCTGCCACGTTTACTGCGTCAAGCGCCTTGATGGCTTGCTGATAGTATTCCTCCATCTTCGCCTTTGCCATGCTGTCTATACCCAGTTTGTTGTATATGGCAGTGACTGCCGCCACCTTCTCTGCGCGGTCAAAGTCCTTTGCTGCAATCCATCTTTCCAACTCTGCCTTGTCATTACCCTCAGCCTTCTGCAGGGCATTGATAAGCATGTATGTCTTCTTATTGCTCGTAATGTCACCGCCTATCGCCTTGCCGAATACTGCAGGGTCGCCATATACGTCCAGATAGTCATCCTGCAACTGGAATGCCAGTCCCATAGCCTCGCCAAACCTATACAAGTTGTCGGTATCCTCCTTAGGTGCATCGGCAAGCAATGCGCCTATCTTAACCGCACAGGCAAGCAAGACGCTGGTCTTCAGACGTATCATTTCTATGTATTCCGCCTCTGCAACGTCGTTGCGTGATTCAAAATCCACATCGTACTGCTGACCATGGTTTATCTCTATCGCCGTCTGTGTAAACGTGGCGAGCACCTCGGCACTGTTCACCTTGGCTCCCTGCATCCACTTGAATGCCAATACCAGCATATTGTCGCCTGACAATATGGCGGTGTTCTCGTTCCATTTCTTATGCACCGTAGGTTTTCCACGGCGCACGTCGGCATTATCCATCACGTCGTCGTGGAGCAACGTGAAATTGTGGTAGGTCTCCAGCGCCACTGCCTGTGGCAGTATCTCCTCGCTGCCATCCTTCCACAGTTCGTATGCCATCATCATCAATGCCGGGCGTATGCGCTTGCCACCAAGCGACAGCACATAGCGTATCGGTTCATACAGTCCTTTTGGCTCTACCTCCAAAGGCAGGCTTTCTATGTATTTGTTTATCTTCTCAAGCATAGTACGTTTTTATTATCTTTGGTTATAGGTGGGTTCTAATAATTCCCACTGTCAGATTTTTGAATTTGTTTCGAGGGCAAAATGTTAACTGATAAGGGAGCATAGCGGGCTATGTGACCGCAGAAGTTAACAGCTTGCACCGAAAGAAAACAAAAATATGACATAATGATACTTATATAATTGACTAATTTAACTCGTGGGAATTTTTAGAACCCACCTATAGTTCTATCGCCGCGTTTATCATCAAACTTGATGAATTAACGTGATACTTGCCATACGACAGGTTCAGCTTGAAGCGGTCAAGCAGCAGTCCGCAGCCTACCGACAGACCTGCGCCGTGCGCACTCTCCGAATTATCGGTAAGGTCGGTGGTCTTCATCGAATAAGAGCGGCGTGCATTATAGCCACCGGCTATGTAGAACTGCTCTGAGAGCATAAGGTCTATACCCACGCAGGCATGGCGCAGCAAGGCATAGTCCCAGTGGTTGAGGTCGCTGAATGTGAGCGACACACGCAGCGGCGAGTTCTTGAAGCGATATGATGCTCCCACGAGTACATCGACAGGCATGTTCTCAAACTCGTCGTTATATGCCGACAACTGTCCGCCAAGGTTCTTCACCGCAATGGATGCAGAGAAGTCGAGTTCCGGATGATAGTAGTTGAGTCCGAGGTCAATGGCAGCCGCCGTACTGGTATAGCTTCCCATCTTCGAGTATATGAACTTAGCTCCTATACCGCCTACGAGGTTCTTGGCAAGACTGTACGACAGCAAGCCTTCAAAGGCTATGTCTGACGGTGAGAACGTACCCATCTGCACGTCGTTGGCATCCACCTCCGTCATCTTGCCGTAGTTGATGTAGTGGATGGCAGCGCCTACGGTGGCTTTCTCGTTCACTATGTCGGTATAGTTTGCTGTGTACATACCCACGCCGTCCATGTAGTTCATGTAGCCGAGGGTGACGGTCCTGACTCCCACCGAACTGAGCAACGCCGGATTTGACAATGCCAGCGTGGCATCATCCTCTATTATGGATATGTTATCGCCTCCCAATGCAGCGGCATGCGCACTCTCCGGCATACGCAGAAAGTTGTATGCCGTCTGGCTCTCCTGAGCCATTGCCGTAAGCGACAGCATGGTGGCGATTAATGCTGAAAAATATCTTGTCATCTATATAATAACGTATGGCATGCTTTTTTATTGCCTTTGCACCCATAGGCATACAGTATGCAAAGGTAAGGATTTTTTCTCAGAAAGCAAAAGAAATCATAAAATATTTGTAAGTGTCAAGAATTATTGATAACTTTGCACCGTTTTCCATATCATGGAGATTAAGAAGTCACATAAGGCAGACCTTGAACGTCTGCGTCCGCGTATTTTCGCAGCTGCGTTTGTTGGCGTGGCTCTGTTGTTCGTCGGTGTGCTGTTCATACCGTTCCGCAACCTTGCCGACCTTGCCGACGAGTATTTCGACGACTATTCCATGGACCTTGACCTGAAGGCTAACGAGCAGGATGACATGATATCTGCCGCACTGCCGCAGGAGGAGGTGCAGGAGGAGAAGAGCGCTGAGCAGCTCAACAAGGTGGACGACATGACCGAGATTGCACCGGAGCAGCTGGAGCCTGCACCGCAGGAGTCGGAAAACGACAGCCTGGAGCAGAAGAAGGACGAGCAACCGCCTATCAACCAGAACGGCGACGATGAGGAGGCGCTGCGCATGGTGGAGCAGTTGCCGGAATATCCAGGCGGCATGGTGGAGTTCATGAAGTGGCTCACCAAGACGTTGAAGTACCCCGAGGAGGCTCTTAAACGCAAGATCGAGGGCAAGGTTATGATAAGCTTTATTGTTGACAAGGACGGTTCGCTGTCTGACATCAAGGTGGTGAAGCCTGCCAATCCGCTACTCGACGCGGAGGCTCTGCGCGTAGCCCGCATGATGCCTAAATGGAAACCTGGCACCGACAATGGCAAGGTTTGCCGCACCATGATAGCAATTCCTATCGTTTTCGAGATATAATTTTTTCTGAGGGGAGATTGAGAGAATTAACTCCATCCCACCTCAATTCTATCCTACCCCAAATAGGACAAAATCGACATTTTGGGGTCTGAAAAAAGTTCACCAGAAAACTTAAAATAGAGAGATTGAACATGAAAAAAACACTCCCAAAAACCTTTTTTATTGGTGTTTTTCCATGTTTTCATGTAAAAGCTATCAAATTACATTGTAATTTGATAGCTATAACGATGTAATTTGGTAGCTTTTACAGTGTAAAACGATAGCTTTTATGACCTAAAAGCTATCGTTTTACGTTGTTTTCTCAAATGCCTTTGTTGAAAATCAGCAAGTTACAACTCGCCGAGAATGTCGATAAAACCAACCATCCCTAAACTTTTTCAAAAAACAGCCCTTCATTTCGACTTAACGAAGGCGATGGAATAGGACAAAATCGACATTTCGTATTCTCTCTCCATTAACACAAAATTCACAGTCTGTTACGTTCTGATATTCCTGCGCCTGTACCGAATTACAACCAAACATTAAAAGAGTTGAAAAGCCACTTCTCAGAACGTAGGGCAATGGCACTTGTGTGTAAGTTTGAGAAATCCATAATGCAGTTAGTACAGATTATGCATAAAGTGACGGAACTGACAGACGAATATCAGAAAAGGATATAGAAAAGTGGGGAAAATAAGATTAAAATGTGATTATTTACTAAATATACGAATGTTTTGAGTGTTCTTTCAGAGAAAATTTGTAACTTTGTACCAAGAACAATATAAATCCATTATGGACAAAAACATTAATCGCATCAAGGTCGTGCTTGCAGAGAAGAAGAGAACCAACAAGTGGCTGGCAGAACAGTTGGGATGTGCGCCTACTACCGTATCAAAATGGTGTACCAATGACTCCAGCCAACAATGGAGACATATCTCAAAATTGCAGAACTGCTTGATGTGGAACTAACAGAATTGGTAAGAACAAAGAAAAGTCAAACAAACCACCCCTCTTTTTGAGTTCTTTGCAAGCAAAGCGGCAAGCCGAGCGAGTGGGTAACTATAATACACTTAATGGGTAACTCGGAAAAGTTAGTGGGTAAGTCATACAAAAGATATATTTGAAGCAAATTATATGGCAACAGTAGAAAAAGATATAAACGAAATCTCTGACAAAATAATAAAGGTAAAGCGTCTTGTAAAGAAGCGTGTGGAAAAATTGGAGTATAAAGATATTCCTGAAACTCCAATTGCACAAAAGACGAAATGGAAAGAATTACAATTCTCTCATCCTGAAAATACAGTACGATTAGGTACCGTTTTCTCAGGAATAGGAGCTATTGAGCATGCTTTTCAAAGATTAGGCTTGAAACATAAGATAATGTTTGCAGGTGATATAGAGCCTAATTGCAAGAAAAGCTATTTCGCCAATTACGATATAAAAGAAGAAGATTGGTTTAATGATGTGAGAGATTTTGATGCTCGAAAGTATAAAGGAAAGGTGGATTTCGTAATAGGTGGTGCTCCGTGTCAGGCTTTTTCGATGGTTGGACATCGGTTAGGCTTTGAAGACGCTCGTGGCACCTTATTCTATGAATTTGCAAGGGTTGTGAAAGAGACACGACCTAAGGTGTTCCTTTTTGAAAATGTGCGAGGACTGCTTAACCATGACAAGGGACGAACATGGCATGTAATTCACGACATATTTGAAGAACTTGGTTATGATGTGAAGTTTCGTGTTCTTAATAGTTGTGATTATGGAATACCCCAACATCGCGAGCGTGTCTATTGTCTTGGATTCAAAAAGAAAACAAAGTTTGAATACCCAGCACCGATAGATTTAGAATACAAGATGTATGATTTTTTAGAGGACTATGTGGATAGTAAATACTTCCTTAAAGAAAAAGGCGTAAAGTTTGTTACCAGTCATAAAAATAGAGATAAAAGCTATACTCAGATTAATGGTGATATACAATTGTGCCAAAAGAGAAATCAGCAATTTAACTGGCATGGTGACTTCGTATATCATCCAGATTCAGATCTAACCCCTACAGATGAAGCTTTTGACGAGTTCGTTTTTGACGTTAAGGATGTTGAAGAGAAATATTATCTATCTGAAAAAGTTGCTAAATACGTCCTTGCGGGAGGAACGAAAAATTTTAAGACGTCTACAGAAACAGATTTAGATGTTGCTCGTCCATTATTGCAATCAATGCATAAAATGCATAGGGCTGGTGTGGATAATTATGTTACTCATAAAGGACGAATAAGGAAGTTGACACCAAGGGAATGTCTGAGATTGATGGGATTTAAAGATTCGTTTAGAATAGTAGTATCAGATACTGCGGCATATCAACAGGCTGGAAATAGTATTGTCGTTGATGTACTTATTGCGATATTAAAACAAATGGATATAACAAAATACGGTGTTGCACTATGATTATTGATGGTAAAGAATATAATGTTATTGATGTGTATGATCAATCAATTACCGTTCCCGATTCATATGTAATGAATGAGAACAAGACGGGTAAAGGACACGGAGAAGCAAAACTTTACATGGGGTCTAAAGATTCTATGCGTCATTTCTATACGGGTAATCCGAACACAGAAGGTTTTGTTGTTAAATGTTTTGTACTAAAACGTGATTTGATTTCTCTTTTGAGGACAATAAAACATGAATATCAATACCCGTCAATTAAATATAGAGGGTTGGGGAAAAATAGAAACATGCAGAAATTGTGGAAAACTCGTATGGAATATGTAGAGACTTTACCTACTAAAATCGAATTTGATGTAAAAGACCAGCATCAAATAATTGGTTCTCGTGGCTATGTAAACTGTATAAAAAAAGGTAGTGGATACGATTTGATAAGAAAAGTGGCTTTACCTTTTGTTTCATATATTTCTGTGATGAAAGTGCAAGAAGTAGAAACTCAAGAAAATAGTTTCTATTGGCGTCCTTTTGCAGATTTTACTCAAATGGCTTCAATGCAGATGGCAGCACAAAATTACGGAAAAGGGAAACAACTAGAAAATTCAAAACAAAGAAAGCGACAAGTCCAGTATCGAGAAGAACTATATAATGAATTTCACAGTTGTCCATTTACACATATAGACGAGTTCCGACTTTTGGTGGCAAGCCACATTAAGCCCTATGCTGTATCAACGAAGAAAGAACAGTCTGATTCTAATAACGGACTAATGCTTTCGCCTCTATATGATAAACTTTTTGATAAGGGGTTTATCTCGTTTGGCGATGATGGGAGTATTATGGTTTCAGATTGGTTGTCCCCTCAAAATCGAGAACGGATTTCTTTCGATTATTCTGTAGAAGACTTAAATCTAAACGAAAAGCGGAGAAAGTATTTAGCATATCATAGAGAAAATGTCTTCAAATAGTTGAATTATGGCAGATGCAATATGCAGATGGAGAAATGGAACTCCAAAGACTGTAGTAGAATTGGCAAATTCTATTCCGCACAATCGGATGCCTGTTGACGAATTCCGTGCATTTATGGAAGATAAATGGAATGGAGATTTTTTTAGAACGCCATACCAATTAGCTTGTCAACTTGGACTTTATTGTGAGGCAGAAGACGGATATTATTATCCTCGCTTTAACCATGACATTAACGAAAAGGAAGCTGCAGACTATCTTTTCTTTTGGTTGCCACGATATTACATACCTAATCCATATACAAGGAAGGATGGATTCCAAGACATTGATTGTCCAACATTCTTTCTTAAAAAACTCTATGACTATACTCAACGTCATCCGAATTGTTCTTATAAAGATGCATATGAATCATGTTTTCATGAAACAGCAAAGAATAATGATGATATAGTTCGGAATTATATTAATAGTTACTCTCAAGTTTTATCTTTTTCAAAAGATGGGCTATTAAATATCACAGATGTTAATCCGCAAAACCTTTTTACTGATATGGATAAGAATAATAAGAAGGCTTTCTTTGACAATTTTACCTTTACCACCAATAAGGAAACGTTTAGAGTAAATGTAGATGATGGTCCATACCTTCCATTTATAACCGCCCTCCGCACCAAGCCTTTCCTTCTCCTTGCAGGAATCTCTGGAACAGGCAAAAGCCAAAAGGTGCAGGAATTGGCATTTATGACTTGCCCCAATGGAGAATTGCGGAATGAAGGTGGAACTACGCCGGGGAACTATTGCTTGGTGGAGGTGAAACCTAACTGGCATGACTCAACGGAGTTGTTGGGGTATTACAGTGCTTTGTCTGGTAAATATGAATTGACTGATTTTATTCGATTTGCCTACAAAGCCTCGCAGAATAAGTATGTGCCGTTCTTCCTTTGTTTGGACGAGATGAACCTTGCACCTGTGGAGCAGTATTTCGCTGAGTTTCTAAGCGTATTGGAAACACGAAAGAAAGTAGGTAACGAGATACAGACTCAATATCTGTTGAGCAAAGACCGCTTCAGCAACTGTGAGCTTCAGAAGAAAGTGTTGGTGAAAGAAGAGGGCGACATCATTGAAGGCGACAAGCAATATAAGATGGAGTTCTTGTATTCTGAAAAGGACGCAGAAATCATTACATACTTAAAAGAGAACGGACTGACGCTGCCCGATAATCTCTTCGTGATTGGTACGGTGAATATGGATGACACCACACACCAGTTCTCGCGGAAGGTGATAGACCGTGCTTTTACCATTGAGATGAATGGCGGCAAGATGTCGGAAATGTTCTCGCCAGAGAGCAGGATGCTGCTTGAGTACAGGGACGAACCGATACCGCTTGAAGCGTTCAAAGCAGAATTTGTAAGGGCATACGAAGTGCTGGACGATGCGCGGTTTGCAAAATATAACGATGTGATTTCTACTCGCGTTCCAACATTATTGGGTGATTCTGATGGTTCGGCCGAAGCAGACAGCATCAATGGCATACTGAATGAAACGCCGTTCCGTGTCAGTTATCGTGTGCAGAATGAGTTGGTGCTGTATCTGAGTACGTTGATAGAGCGTGCCAACTTCCCAGAGCCAGACCAAATAGAAGGGCTGATAGGCGAAGCAACACTGGCCATTCTGTTGGAAAAGGTGCTGCCACGTGTACAGGGCGAACAGAAGCAGTTGGAAACGCAGAAAGGCAAAAGCAATGTACTGAAGGATTTGAAGACTTTCGTGGAGAATCACTTTAAACCCGAAGAGAATACTGATGCAAACTCGCTCTACAACCAAGTTCTTCGCAAGTTGAAGGAAATGGATGATAAACTGGCGAACTATTATACCAACTTCTTCTAACAATGTATGGAACTATTGCAATACAAATATCATAATGCCTATGTTATCCAAGCCAGTAGCACGGATATAGGGTTGTCGTGGCGGAAGTTCAAGGTGAGAGCCAAGCAACTGCCGCCAGAGCGGTATTGCAATTATGTGATGGCAAGTGGTGGTACGCTAAAAGTGTATAATACCGACAGCAAGGATATGGACGATGTGGCTGAGGCTGACTGGCACGAGGCCAGACCAGTCTTCTTTGAAGACCACAAGTATAATCTCACACTGACGTTCTTTGATGCCGTGGAGGAACCGCGCATCATCCACCCCAACAAGGAGGTGGAGGCGATGTTCAACACGGTGCAGACGGCATCGGGTGAGTACGTCGTCAGTAGCAGTCTTGACTTTCTGAATCAACCAGGACACTTTGCATTAGAGTTCGCCTATAAGAATACCGCCAATGAGCACATACAGCACAGAATAGAGTTTGACGTATTGTCGCCTAAACTCGATACAAAGCACGACCTTGACATCATCATTCAGCAGATAAGGGCAGAATATGGTGACTTGGTGTTCCGCTATCTCACGCTGACCTTTCAACAGTTTGAGATGGGTCGTGAAGCCAACAACGAACTGATATGGTTGTCGGTGTTCAAGCAGATTGTGGACAGCTATGTGCAGGCCGTTCGTTTTATCATTCATCAGCCCCACAACAAGATGCGCCAATATGAGGAATACCGTAGAGCCGAGCGTATCAAAGGCTGGACACCCATGCTGGCAGAAAGATTCAGCAATGACCGTCTGAATGATGAAGAACAGGCATTAAGGAAATATTATAGAACGGAGCAAACGGAAGCGACTTTGGATACAAGGGAGAACCGCTTCGTGAAATATACACTCCAACGCATCACTGAGCGTCTTTCGCTGTTAATGCAAAGGCTTGGAGATGGAACATCGGATAGCGAGATAAAAAATCTGAAGGAGAAGCAGAAGGAACTGGAAATGCTTCGACGCAACTCGTTCTTCAATAGCATCGGACACTTTGATGGGTTCCGTCAGCAGAGCATGGTACTCCAGCAGCGCAGTGGCTACTCGCAGGTTTATCGCTATTGGATTATGCTACAAAACGGCCTCGACCTGATTCAAGGCGATACAAGCGTAGGTGTGCAGCCTATCTGGCGGCTTTATGAATTGTGGTGTTTCCTGAAGGTGAAGCAGCTTGTCTGCAAAGTGTTGGGTATAGATGTTCATAACAAAGAACATCTTGAAAAGTACGTTCAAGAAGACACACAGAATGCCTTCGACTTGTTTAACGGTGGCACACTTAGTGGGCACATCACTTATACTAATCCGGATAATGGCGATTTGGTGGAGGTGGGTTATCAGTATTCGTTTGGCCGAAAAAGCGATGAACATGAGATGCGTTCTGCCACGACTGAGCAGAAGCCCGATATTGTGATGCACATTCACAAGAACGAGCGTGACATCACGTTGACCTATCTCTACGATGCGAAATATAGTGTCCGTGGCGATGATGATGCAACATTAGGTGGCGTACAAGATGAACCAAAGCCAGAGACCATCAACGCAATGCACCACTATCGTGATGCCATCTATTATGGTAAGCGTGGTGAGCAACGTTTCTCGAAAGAAATTATTGGTGGGTACATTCTCTTCCCTGGAAGAATGGACGAACACCGATTATTAGAACAAATACAGAATCACAATGAGCAGTTGCCATACTTTCTGAAATCCATTGAAGAAGTGAATATCGGTGCATATCCATTGTTGCCAAACGAGGAAAGCGGATTGCTCTTAGAAAATCATCTTCGCAAAGTACTCCTTGACGAAAGCATCATTGAACAACTTGAAGTGAGCGTTCCGCAGAGAGGGCTATTTTATACAGACACCCAGCCAAAATCTGTTGAGTCAAGGAATGTGTTTACCGTTACTGTCAGAAAAACGGATGTAGATTACCAAACATTCTTGGAGCATAAGGCTAAGAAATACGTTATGGAAACCTTGCCAAAGGTGAACATTCTCGAAGCTGTTTACCTCCTTCCGATGGTAGGCGGTGATATTAACGGCTATTATAAAATTACACGATTAACCATCGAGGACGGCAAGATGTGTCTGAAGCTGGGCGAGTTTATATCGCTGGGCAATCAGTGGGTAAACATTTTCCAAAACATGCGTCATGGTGAACTGATTACTATGAACAATGTTTTGAAATTGTATGGACAAAGACATTAAAGTTGAATATTAACATGTACGATGAATCGAGAAGAACTTGCAAAACGGCTTGATGGAATCCAAATACAAGACATTACCATCCAAAGGTGATAAGAGAGTTGCTGCTGAATGCTTTCGCTCATAAGAGTTTCACGATTTCAAGCGATATAATGATTTGTGTATATCCTGATAGACTGGAAATTTCGAATCCTGGTGGTCTGCCTCTTGGTGTTACAGTTGACAATCTGCTGCATCAGCGCCACCGCAGGAATCCTTATCTCATTGCTATTATGAGTGACCTCGGACTGATGGAGGGGGAAGGATCTGGCTATGACCTCATCTATGAACTAAACTCAATGGAAGGCAAACACCCACCAATACCTGAATCTTCTTTCAATGAATTCAAAGTGACACAATATTCTGAAATACAGAATACAGACATTTTGCCTCTTCTGGATTATACCTTGAAGAACTATGAGCTAACTCAAAAGGGATATATCACCTTCGGTGCAATAGCAAACGAGACGAAGATGCTGGCAACCAAATTGTCTGCATATCTGCAACTCTCTGATGAGGAACGCCTAAGAAGTTATATTGACCCATTGCTTAATCTTGGACTTATCAATAAGCGTGGCACGGGAAAGGGAACTACTTATTTCATTAATCCGAAACTGATTGCCAATTCTAAGGCCAATGTCAAAACTACGCTAAAGAATATTGAGCCATACGCTCTGAAAGCATTGATTATTGAAGACTTGAAGATGCATCCTCAAAGTTTAATGTCTGAGATAGCCGGAAGACTTCCTGATGTTGAGCTGACAGACTTGCGAAACACTGTATATAAGATGGTCGGAAAGGAATTAACCACCAGTGGCGGTAGGACATACCGTAGATATGAGTTAAGTGATGGCAGAAAAGAAAAGAAATAAAAAAGAAAACACCAAAAGATTATTGTAAGCATCTGATAATCAGTAATATTTTTCTTTTTTACAATTCTGTTAAACCCTAAAGATTTATTGAATGATGCTATTAGAGATAACAGTATTGATTTATAAATAGAGTTCAGGTACAGAAAACAGGGTGAAGAAAATATAAGATTCTAAAAGTACTCAGTTTCTTTGGCTGTTTGGGAGAAATTTTGTACCTTTGCGAGAAGTAAGAGCGTTCTTTGGATTCGTGTAAAACATGTAGGACTATGTAAGTCCTCTCGTTTCCAAAGTGTTACCTGTTTCTGCTTGTCTTATAGGTAACACGCTGATTTCCAAAAGAATTTAGAATTAGTATCGTTTACTAACGTATTTATTCAAGTTCCTGACATTGATAAACGACCACAGATTCAACGGATTACAAAGATTTATATTTTTCTTTTTAAAAGTGATTTCACTGATACGCTTTATATTTCGCTGATTATTACAATGCAATCTGTGCAATCAACCATTTGTAGCTTTCGTCATCGCATAAAAATCCGTGTTATCAGTGAAATCTGTGGTTCTTATTACGACCTGCAATCTTGAATTAATTAAATCTTAATTCTTCGCTCTTAATTCTTAATTCTTAAATCTTAATTCTTAACTCTTCACTCTTCACTTTTCACTTTTCACTCTGAGCGAAGTAAAGTTTTAAAGTTCAGTCAGATGGCGTTCTATCGGTATGCCACGGTTCTTGTCGGCATTGTCCTTGTTGGCATCTATCCAGCGGAAGAGGATGTCCATTGCCGTCTGGGTGGCATGGAGCAGGTTGTCGCCATCCTGTAACCTACCCACGATGACAGACGAGAAGATATCGCCGGTACCAGGAAACTGCACCGGTATCTCTTCGTATGGCAACACAAAGTATTCTGCCGAGAAATGGTTGTAGCCAATCACGGCATGACGACCGTCTATTATACAACTGGTAATGATAACCGACATGGCACCTATGCGGCGCAACTTGTTTATCAGTTCATGACCCTCTGCCACCGTTATGCCCTCTTCCTTGTATGGCACGTCGGCAAGCAGGCATGCTTCCGTATAGTTAGGGAAGCACAGGTGAGCCACGCTGAGCATCTCACGCATGCAGCGTATGGTGCCCTCGTCGGCACCGCCATAGAGCTTTCCATAGTCACCCATCACAGGGTCAACAAACACCTTGGTGCCCAGTGCCGCCTGCTCACGACAGTAGTGTGCCAGCAGCTCTGCCTGCCTCTCTGAGGCCATGAAGCCCGTAGTGATGGCATCGAAGCGGAAACCCAGTTCGTTCCACTTCTGCAGGGCGTCGGCTATGTAGTCAGTGCTTTCAAGCATGGCATACTTGCCGTAAGGAAAGGTATTGCTGATAAGCAGCGTAGGAAGGTTGAACACGTCATGCCCCATATACGACAATATGGGCATCTGCACCGCGGCTGCCACCTTGCCATATCCGCACATATCGCTAATGATGAGAATCTTGCTCTTTACCATTTATAATGTCTTGTGTCTTTGTTGTCTTCTTATCTGCAAAAGTAATAATAAATTATGACACTAACGAAAAAAACTATTGAAAATTTGTCATTATGCCTTTTTTTTATTACTTTTGCACTCTATGACGACACAGAAACCACTTATACTGATATCTAACGATGACGGCTATCATGCCAAGGGAATAAACTCGCTCATTGACATGCTCAAGGGAATGGGCAATATCATTGTCTGCGCACCTGAGAGTGCGCGCTCCGGCTTCTCAAGGGCTTTCAGCACTACTACGCTGTCGATGAAGCACCGCCGCCACTACGACTATGAGGATACTACCATTGACGTATGGAGTTGCAGCGGAACGCCTGCCGACTGTATCAAGATGGCTTACCACAAGCTATGCCCTAAGAAGGCTGACATAGTAATCGGCGGCATTAACCACGGCGACAACGCAAGTACCAACCTGCACTACAGCGGCACGGTGGGCGTGGTGATGGAGGGCGCGTTGAAGCGCATACCAAGCATTGCCTTCTCGCTCTGCGACTATGACGATGATGCCGACTTCGAGCCTATGCGCCCACTGGTGCAGCGGATGGTAAAGAAAATCCTTGACGAAGGACTGCCTGTATATACGTGTCTGAACGTCAACGTACCCGTTGACTGGAACGGCGAGACTCGCCTTTGCCGCATGGCACATGGACACTGGCGCAGCGAGGTAGAGGAGCGCAAGCATCCTAAAGGCAAGCCTTACTACTGGATGGTGGGCTACTATCAGAACGACGAGCCTGATGCTGAGGACACTGACGCATGGGCCATCAGTCATGGCTATGCCGCTATAACGCCGCTGACAGCCGACCAGACTGACTACAAGTATTTGGCAATGCATAATTCATAATGTATAATTCATAATTCGCCGCCCAATCTCCCTCCCTCACAGGGAGGGTCGGGGTGGGTCTCTTCACTCTTCACTTAAATGAAATACTATCTCATTGCCGGTGAGGCTTCTGGCGACCTTCACGCCTCTCACCTCATGACATCCATAACGAAGGAAGACAATGAAGCTGAGTTTCGCTTCATCGGAGGCGACAACATGGCTGCTGCCGCTGGCAATCGTGGCTCCATGCTGCGCCATTACCGCGAACTGGCTTACATGGGGTTCATACCAGTATTGCTGCATCTGCCTACCATTCTGAAAGGCATGAGCCAGTGCAAGAAGGATATTGAGGCTTGGCAACCAGACGTGGTGATACTGGTGGACTATGCAGGCTTCAACCTGAATATTGCGAAGTTCGTAAAGACTCACCTACCCCACATACGCACTTTCTATTACATAGCACCTAAGATATGGGCATGGAAGGAACATCGCATCAAGGACTTCAAGCGCTATGTAGATGAGATGTTCTGCATACTGCCGTTTGAAAAGGAGTTCTTCGAAGGCAAGCACCATTACCCCATACACTACGTAGGCAACCCTACCGCCGACGAGGTGAGGAAGCACCAGGCAGTGAAGATTGAGGGCGAGAAACCTATCATAGCACTGCTCGCAGGCAGTCGCCGACAGGAGATAACAGACAACCTGCCATCTATGCTACGGGCTGTGGAGGACCTACATGACTACTGCATAGTCATTGCAGGCGCACCGGGCATAGAGCCTGATTTTTATGCTACGTTCACGAAGGGCAGGGAAAACATCGAGTTTGTCTTCGGCAGAACCTACGACCTGCTGGCAAGTGCCACCGCGGCACTCGTAACCAGCGGCACTGCCACACTGGAGACGGCACTGTTCAACGTACCGCAGGTGGTGTGCTACAAGACGCCAATGCCGTGCATCACACGATGGGCTTTCAACCATATCATAAAGTGCCGATACATATCGCTCGTCAACCTGATAGCCGACAGCGAGGTGGTGCAGGAACTGTTTGCCGACCGCTTCTCCGTCAACGATATTCGCACCGAACTGTCACGCATACTCCCCGGCACTGACGCGAGGGCTGACATGCTGAAAAAATACGAGACCATACACACACGCCTTGGCGATACCTGCGCACCTGACAATGCTGCCAGCATCATGGTGAAAATACTTAACTCAGCTTTCTGAAGTCCGGATAGTTTGAGGAGTCAAGGGGAGTAAAGAGGAGTTAGGAGACAATACCTAACCCCTCGAAAACAAGCCCGACTCCTCAGAAAGGGAAAAGCAGAAGTAATGTCCTTTAACTCCCCGAGCGGCTGAAAAGCCGCGATAACTCCCCTTCGCTCGTCACGCAGTGACGCTTGCGTAAGCAAGAACTCCTTTTAACTTCCCAGAAGTGAGCAAAAGCGAAATTTGAAATACTTAAGTTACGAAATAGGCCATGACACAAAAAGAACGATATTTCTTCAAGCCGCGCATAGGCGAACACTATACTGAAGGCTTTGACGGCTACCGCACTCTCGTGGTGGGCGTACACCTGATGTGCGAGGAAGAGGAGTGTCTTTACAGTATGCTGTGCCAGTCACCCTTGTTCATAGCAGGCATGGACAACCGCTGCCCATGCTACGAGCAGCACCGCAAGGGACCGCTCGCCGACTACTACCGACTGAGCAACTGCAATGCCATAGAACTGGAGACCTATATATATAATGACGGTAAGTCGCCAAGTTTCTCTGCCTTCACCAAGTATCTGCTGAAGGAACCAGGCTATGTGTCGCCTGAGCGCAAGAAGGAACTGTGGGATCGCCTCGCCTTCTGCAATTATCTGCAGAGCTTCCGACCTGACAGCAACACTCCGTCGTATAGCGGCAATCAGGAGCTTTACGATAACTGCCTGCCTGCCTTCAAGGCAATATTGCGCGAACTGAATCCGCAGCGCTTGTATGTGTGGAGCGATGAGTTGTGTGAGTGTTTGAACAATCATAGTATCAAGGGACTTGACTATTACGGTGCCACCGACATGCAGGCTAAGCGCTTGCACCTGTTCTTCTACAATACCATACCAGGTGTCAAGATTACCAACGAGCAACTGGAAGAAATTATCAGGCAGAAGCTCGGCGACAGCGTACCGCCTGCCACGCAGGAGAAACTGGCGTATGTAACAAAGCGCTGCCTTGAGAAGGGTTTCCTGCGCTTCGACGGCAGCAACCTGAGCATATCTAACGTCATAGCAATGTCATATCTGGGAATGCGCATAAAGACTGTTGACAAGTCTCTGAACTGGAAACATTTCGACACTCTGTTCAATCATCCTAACCTGCGTGGCGGACACTACGACAAGGTTTCCAGCGAAATAGAACTTCAGATATCGGAACTGCTGAAAAGACACTTCCCGACGTTTACGAAGAAAGGCTGAAGACGAAAAACATTCCATAATGCTACACATTCATGCTACAACCGCATTTTCCTCTTGGAGAATGCGGTTTTTCTGTATATCTTTGCAACAAGAAAATTAATTAACGGCTTACGCAAGCTGCCTGCAAGGCTTTTCTGCATCGGCCATATTATCAACCATTTAAAACATTAAAACTATGGGACTTTTAGACATCGCAATCAAGGCTGCGCCAGTAATTATCGACATCATCAAGGATTTATCTGATGACGGCAAGCGCAACAATTCAAACCAGAAGAAGTAAACGAGCATGGGCATCTACCATGATTTCCTGAAAAGCATCAATATTCCTACCGAGGAGGAGTTTAATGAGATCGTCAAAAAACTCCCCTCGTTAGAGAATATAGACACTGACGCCTTCGGTTACATACCTGAGTATGACTGCCGTGACGAGATGCTCCTGAGCCTGTTTGACATCGCTTTCCTACTCGACCTGCCAAGGTACGTGGAAGCCATCGAGGTGGACTATGACAATCAGACCGCCTCTGTCGACGGCATCGACGATCAGGAGATGCTCGACATAGTAAACGTCAGACTGACGGATGCCGGATGGAAACTCACTAACTATGATGCATGCAAATCTACTTTTAGTCATTAACCTTTTAAGGTGGGTTCTAATAATTCCCACTGTCAGATTTTTGAATTTGTTTCGAGGGCAAAATGTTAACTGATAAGGGAGCATAGCGGGCTATGTGACCGCAGAAGTTAACAGTTTGCACCGAAAGA
>Ga0247608_10001988_pt1 | contig 26777 bp, 37 predicted proteins | sample 176DNAGHGlowgp2_FD_193490 | JGI IMG/M metagenome (GOLD analysis project Ga0247608, IMG submission 193490) | Sheep rumen microbial communities from Palmerston North, Manawatu-Wanganui, New Zealand - 1766 DNA GHGlow gp2 | ecosystem: Host-associated > Mammals > Digestive system > Stomach > Rumen ... | reverse complement strand
AAAAATCAATTTTATAAAAAAGAAAAAAAATAATTTTTTTCCAGGCGGGAGGGGCGGTCAAAAAAGTTTGGCCATCGCCGTCAAACCTCCCGCCAAATCGCGTAAAACATATTTGGAATTTTCATAAACGGGGGCTGATTGGGTCTATGTCGTTGAAATTGTCTATCTTTGCCCAACAAGCACCAACACCATGGACATTGACAAGCACATGCGGGCCATTAGGCGATACCTCAAGGAGGAGAAGCACCTGACCAAGGTCGACGAGATGACGCTGGAGCTGCTGCGCTCAGACCTCGAGACCTTGGAGATGATCAAGGCTGAGCTGAGGCCTCACACCATCATCGACAAGGATGGCAAGGAGGCCACCATTGGCGGCATGACCACCGTGGACCAGTACGGGCGCACCATCCCGTCGCCATTCCTCCGTGAGAAGGACCGCGTGATCAAGCGGGTGCTGGAGTATGAGAAGAAGCTCGGACTGTCGCCATACGACCGCAAGAAGTTGGAGGTGGAGAGTGCCGACGAGAAGTCGCCGCTCGAGCAGTTCATCGACGCCAAGCCCACCGACCCCTTCAACCTACCCAACCAGTTAGACCTCTTCGATGTCGACAGCCTGTGACATATCAAAGGCTCGGTGGCACCGTTACGCGCTCGATGTGGTTGGCGGCAAGGTGGTGGCGTGCAAGCAGGTCATCCAAACCTGCCAACGCTATCTTGACGACCTCAACGACGACCGCTTTGAGCTGCGCATCGACCGCATCGCCCACGCCGTTCGCTTCATCGGCATCCTCAAGCACTTCAAAGGGGCTGCGAATAACCAGCCCTTCGTTCTCGAAGACTGGCAGCTGTTCATCGTGGCCTGCATCTGTGGCTTCTACTGGCGTGGCACCAACCGCCGCCGATTCAACGAGGCGTACATCTCAATCGGTCGTAAGAATGGGAAGACAGCCCTCTTCGCCGCCCTGATGATTTACTTCCTCATCGCTGACGGTGAGCCATCGGCAGAGGTGCTGATTTCGGCCAACAGCCGCGAACAGGCCACACGAATCGACTTCCAGATGGTCAAAGGCTTTATTCAGAAGCTCGACCCCAAGGCCAAGACGGTGAAGGCACAGCGCAACCAGGTGAAGGTGGCCAAGACGACCAACATGATGTATGTGACCGCCGCCGATGCCTCCAAGTTGGACGGCTTCAACACCTCCGCCTGCCTGATTGACGAGTACCACGAAGCCGACACCGACGAAGTGAAAGAAGTCCTGAAGACCTCAATGGGCAACCGCAGCAACCCGCTGCAATGTGTCGTCACCACACGAGGCTTCGACATGAGCAAGCCATGCTACGAGCTTGACACCTACGCCCAACAGGTTCTGAGCGGTGAGAAAAAGGACGACGCCCTTTTTGCGATGATCTTCACGCTGGATGATGACGACGACTGGCGCGACCCCAAGGTTTGGAAGAAAGCCAACCCAAACCTCGGCGTGACCGTCAATTTTGACTTTTTGAAGGGTGAGCTGGCCAAGGCATTGGAGTCGACAACAAAGGAAATCCAATTCCGCATCAAGTACATGAACCAATGGGTGGAGAGCAAGACCATCTGGATAAGCGACGACCGCATCGTGGCCGCCATGGAGCCGATGGACTGGGAGCGTTTCCGTGACCTGCCGTGCTACATCGGCCTCGACCTTGCCGCCGTGAGCGACATCACCTCGGTGGCCTACCTTTGGCCCATCGACGGAAAATACTACTTCAAGGTGGTGAACTACCTGCCCAGCGATGCCCTGGCGACGAAGGAAAACAGTGTGCGCTACCGTGAATTCGACATGCGCGGGGAGCTGACCATCTTCCCCGACTCGAACGTGACCGACTACGACCGCATCCTCGACGACATCAAGGCGGTGGCGGAGGTGTGCCCCGTGATGCTCATCTCCTACGACCAATGGAACAGCACCCAGATGATCATCAACGCGACCAACTACGGCTTCACATGTGCGCCGTTCTCGCAAAGCCTGTCGTCGTTCAACCGCCCCACCAAGGAGTTCGAGCGGGCCATGCTGCAAGGATCGGTGGTGATGGACAGGAACGAGTGCGTCCGCTGGGCTTTCCGCAATGTGCTCATCAAGACCGACGCGCACGAAAACCAGCAGATCATCAAGGCCACGGCGATGAGCAAGATCGACCCCGCCGTCTCGATGATGATGGCCCTGGGCGGCTACCTGACCAACGCGATGCCGGAGTTTTCGGGGATTTAAGGCGGTAACATTTGCCGAAAATTATTCCAAAACTGGAAATTATCGCCGAAAATTATTCCAAGGCAAAAAAATTCTTGTTTTGTTGTTTTCATAAATACGCATAAATCAACAACTTACAAAAATAACGAAAAATAATTGAAAAAAATCTCTATTTTTGTATTGCGCAATACAAAAATAGTCGTATATTTGCATCGTCAAACAACAAAAACGAACAACAAACTAAACGAAAGGGTAAAAAAATGAAGACTCAAAGTTCAGAAATCAAAGTCAACAGCATCACGAAGGAAACTGAAAAGGCCATCTGTGTCAATGTGTCGGTCAACTGGGGCGAGGGCGCCTGGAGAGCCAAGGACATCTGGTTCCCGAAGTCAACCGCCGAGGTCGTCATGGTGAACGGCGAGACCCACATCATGGTCGCCGACTGGATGATTGAGAAGACCTGCGCCGCCAATGCCTTCAAGGGCTATAAGATGAACTTCTGCGAGTGCTTCAATAACCATTACGCCAACTAATTACTAATCAATATAGGAGACAAAAAAATGATTGCACACTATTACATCAGCTACAACGAGAACCCCAAGACGCTGGCTCGTAAGGTCAGAGAGACGATGACGGTCACGGTGAGGAACGCACACCAGAAGGCTCACCAAGAGGAAGTCAACGAAGACACCATGTTCCATCTGTTCGGCGGCGACACCATGCCGCTGGCGAAATTCCTTGAGAAGTATGGAGCAGAAGATTAAAGGCCGCAAGCCCAAAGGCAAGGAAACCCGCAAGGCGGTGACCTTCCGCCTGCAACCATCGACGAAGGAAAAGATCGAGGTGGCTGCGATCCTTGAAGGATGCAGCCAGTCGGACATCATCGAGAAGATGGTCCACTCGCTCCTCGACTAATCACCGACCCAAACACCACCAAGGCGACACCCGAAAGGATGCCGCCTTTTTTCGTGCCTGCCAATTAAGCCCGCCGAAAACCGCTTATTTTTCCGTCAACACATAAAACCCTATATTTCAGCATTGTAACGGCTTTTTCTCTGTATAAGTGTAACCACTTGAGAAATGGCTGAAAACCGCGTACTTGGCATTTTTCCCCGTCGGGCCTCGAAACGTGGCCTGCCTGAGCCTACCGTCACCAATCCGGCGACGGATGGTGCCTTGTTGTATCAGAGCCGCCACACCCACGTGAGCGACGAGAAGGCCATGATGCTGTCGGCGGTGTATCGTGCCGTCGACCTCATCAGCAACGCCGTGGCCATGCTGCCCATCACGCTCTTCGCCAATGGCCGCCGCGTGGACAACGACCTCAGCTACCTAATTAACCACGAGCCGAACTTCATCAGCACCCACTTCCAGCTCTTCAAGACCTTGACCATCGACATCCTGCAACGCGGCAACGCCTTCCTGTGGATTCGCCGCGGACGCGCCACGGGTGCCATCGAGGAGCTGCGATACCTGAAGCCCGAAGAGGTGAAAATCCTCTACAACGAGGAGACCAACCGCAAGCGTTTCTTCATCAAGCACACCGACCGCGAATTGGATGCCGAAGACATCATCCACTTCATGAACTACACCACCGACGGCGTGGTGGGCATCTCTGTGCTGAGCAAGGCGCGCCGCTCGTTGGGCATCTCGTGGGCAAGCGAGCAGACCGCCGAGAACTACTTCGAGAAAGGCGGAGCGGTGACGGGTGTGCTGGCCTCGAAGGCGATGCTTAACAACAAGCAAAAAGAGGAAATCCGGACACAGTGGAAAGAAGTGATGGCCAGCGAAGACGGAGGCATCGCCATTCTGGGTGCCGACATGACCTTCACACCTATCACGCTGTCGGCATCGGATGCACAGCTTCTCGAAACCCGCCACTTCAACGTGGAGGAGATTGCGCGATTCTACGGAATTTCCCCCACGCTGCTTGGCGACCTGACCAAATCGAGCTACGCCACCTTTGAAGCCACCAGCCTCGACTTCCTCACCAACAGCCTCCAGCCCCGCCTGACCAACATCGAGCAAGAGCTGAACCTGAAGCTGTTGAGCCGCCGCGAGAAGCAGGTGCAAGGGATGCACTTCGCCTTCGAGACCGAAGACCTGCTGCGCTGCACGAAGACCGAAATGGCGGGCTACTACCGCGACATGATCAACAACGGCGTGATGAGCGTGAACGAAGTGCGCCGCAAGCTCGACTTCGAGCCTGTGGAAGGTGGCGAGGAGCACTACATCCAACTGAACATGACCACGCTGACAGGCGTGCAAAACAATAACAACAATGGAGAAGAAAATTGAAATCCGCAACAACCCATCGGGCATCGTGACCCGTGCCGAGGGCGACAGCCGCACCGTGAAGGGGCGCGCCGTGGTCTTCAACGCATGGAGCGAGGACTTGGGCGGCTTCCGTGAGAAGATCGCCCCCGGTGCCCTGGATGGCGTGATTGAGCGTTCGGACATCTTTGCCCTGCTCGACCATCGCCGCGACCGTGGCATCCTCGGACGCTCGAAGCGTGGCGACCAGGTGAGCCTCCGCCTCAACGTGACGGATGCGGGCCTCGACTACGAGTTTGAAGCCCCAGACACCGCCTTGGGCAACGAGCTGCTGTCATGCCTTGAGCGTGGAGAGATTGACGGCTCCTCATTCGCCTTCACCGTGCTGGAGGACCAATGGGAGCGCGTGGGCGACGAATACCAACGCACCATCACCAAGATCGATGAACTCTACGACGTGTCGCCGGTGTACAGCCCCGCGTACAGTCAGACCACCTGCGACCTTCGCGGGCTGGAAACCCTGAAAGCCGAAGAGCGTGCCGCTGAGGAGAGGCAGATTGCTGAAACAAAGCGTGTTGCACTCGGTAAATATATCGCAGACCTTAAATGTAAAATCAACAAAATCATTCAAAAATGAAGAAATCAGACATCAAGAATCGTATCCAAGAGATCGACAACAGACTGAGCGAGCTTCCGACCATCTGCGAGCGCGAAAAGCGTGAGCTTACCGAGGAGGAGACCCGCGAAATGGAAAGACTCACTGCCGAACGCAGCGACCTGAAGCGTCAACTCGAAGACATCGAGCGTGGCGAGGCCCGCGAGGTGCCCAAGGACAAAGGGGAGAAGTTCTCGCTCCTTTCCGCCATCCGCTCCATCGTGAACGGCGGCAAGTTCGAGGGTGCCTATGCCGACGAAGTGCGCGAGATGGCCAAACGCTCACGCCTGGAATACGGAACGGACAGCACTAGCATCCTGATGAAGGCCACCGCGCCCGAACGCCGCGCCCTTGACGGCGTGCTGACCGCTGGCAACAACTTCAGCGCCAACACACACAATGGCGGCCTCGAAATGGTGCGCGAAGACGTGCTGCCCATCATCGAAGCCCTCTACAACTTCACCGTGTTGGAGCGTGCCGGTGCCAACTTCTACAACGGCCTGGTGGGCAACGCCAAGATTCCGACCATGAGCACCATCACCTTTGGCTTTAAGGGCGAGAATGCTGTTGCCGACAACGTGACCCCGACCATCGGCAAGGCTTCGCTGACCCCGCAGCGCCTCACCGGATTCATCTACCTGAGCAAGCAGTTGCTCAACCAGACCAGCGAAGACCTGGAGCGTCGCCTGCGCCTCAACATCAGCCGCGCCATTGCCCAAGCCTTCGAGATGGCCGTGCTGGGTTACGGCACCACGCCTCACAACGGCATCATGAACGGTGCCACGGGCGTCGCTGAGGCCAGCCTGACCTACGACACTGTGTTGGGCCTTGCCGAAGCCGTCTACACCGGCAACATGCGCCCGACCTTCATCGTCAATCCCGGTGCCGCCCGCGTCCTGAAGCAGAAAGCCCGCCTGCCTTACGGCAACTCCGCCATCATGGTGGACGGCCAAGTGGACGACGAGCCGACCTTCATCACCAACAGCCTGGTGGGTGCCGCCAGCGGCACGACCGGTGCCATCGCTTGCGCCGACTTCAGCCGTCTGCATGTGGGCACCTGGGGCGACCTGCTCGACATCACCGTCGACCCGTACACCCGCGCCAGCTACGGCGAGATTGTCCTGACCTTGAACTACTATTGCGACTGGGCATGGGATGCCGCCAACGGCACAGCCTACGCCGTCCGTAAGATCACTGCCGCCTAAACCCATCAGCCATGGCTTACGTACAACTGCAAGAACTGAAGCACCACCTGCGCGTGGAGGTCTCTGAAGATGACAACTATCTTCAGAATCTCATCGACGTTGCTGAGACTGCCATCGCCAACGAGCTTGGCAAACCCCTGGAATACTTCCAGGACGGCGACAAGCTTCCCAAGCCGTTGTTGCAAGCCATCATGATCCAGTGCGGCGACCTTTACAACAACAGGGAGAGCGTGGCCTTCGCCACACCCAGCGAGGTGCCACGCACCCTCACCTACCTGTTGCAGCCCTACAAGAAGTATGACGCCGGTCTTTCGACCGATGATGACGGGGAGGTGGCGCCATGACGAGGAGCGGATTGCTCAACGAGCGGATTGTGGTGTATGAACAACACACCTACTTTGACAACCACGGTGCTGTGGTTTCCGAATTGGAGCCAATCGGCAGTTACTGGTGTCGGGTGATCCACGCCAACCTCGACAGGAGCGAGAGCGACGTGGAGCGTGTGGTCTACAACCCCAACATCCGCTTCGAGCTTCGAGCCTCGGTGCCTATCGCCGTCAACAACATCATCGAATACAACGACATCAAGTACGTCATCACCATGATCGACAAGAACAAAAACCGCGACATCCAAACCATCTACGTCGAGCGCTATGAGTAACGCCTCAAACATACAATTCGATGCCAGCCGCTTCTACGACTTTGTGGCCCAGATGGACCGCAAGGCCATCAACAAGGCGGAGCGCGATGCGTTGCGCAAGAGCGTGGGCGTGACAGCCAAGGCCACGCGCCGCAACCTGCGGGCACGCTGGCCCAAGTCGTCGAGCACACGCGGTGGCGGCAGGCCTTCGGCGGGCGTCGTAGCCAACGTCCAGAAATCCACCGGCGGCCAATACTACGGCCAGGTGCATATCATGGGCAACGGCCGTGATGGCTCGCGTGGCTACCTGTTGCGCTTCTTCGAGAAGGGCACAGTGGACCGCTTTGCGAGGGTGCGCAGCCGTGCCTACCGCGGTCGCACCGCCGACGAGCTCCGGTCTTCGGGGATGGGCTTCCGTGGCCGCATCAAAGGCTTGTGGTTTTTCCGCGATGCCGTGGCCGCCACCAAACAGGAGGTCTTCAGTGGCATCGAGGACCGCATGGAGGACGCCGTGGTGAAGCAATGGGCCAAGTCAGCCGCGAAAGGAGGCCAGCTATGAAGATAGACATCAGCCACCGTCTCGTGTCGGAGCTCAACGTCGGATGGCTAACCGGCAAGATCTTCCCGTGTGTGGCCATGTTCGACACCGACACGCCGTCTGTGCCTTACCTGGTTTATCAGCGCACGGGCGCCGAGTTCGACTACACCAAGGGGCTCTATACCGGCGACGCCACGCATCACTATTCGTTCAGTATCTATTCGGATCATTACGACCAGACGCTGACGCTTGCCAAAATGGTTATCGACAAGGTGTTGCATTTGTCATACTTCGAGACCGACCAGGAAGGCTTCCGCTACGGCCCCGTGCAACTCGTTGACATCAGCGAGGACTACATCGATGGCCTGTTCGTTCAGACATTACAATTCGATATTCAAACAAAGGAGGTACTCAATGAACACTATTAAAGGAGAAAACCTGATGATCTTCGTCCGTGAGGGCGACCTCTACGGCAACGCATCCAACGCCATCGTCGCCTTGGCACTGGCCACCACTTGCAGCCTCAACTTCAACGTGGACAGCTTCGACGCCACGAGCAAGGACAGCGGCAGCTGGCAGGCATCGCTCCCCGGCATGAAGTCGTGGAGTATGTCGACCGACAACCTCTACTGCCCTGCTGCCGACAAGCTGCTGGCCTTGGCCATCAACCGCACCACGCTGAAATTGTACTGGATTCCAGCCGAGAACACCGAGGCGTTGAACCAGGTGACGCACGACCCCGCGCTGACCGTGGACGGCAACACCTACATGTACTATGCAGGCGACGCCTGGATCAACAGCTACACCGCCAACGCAGCGAACAACGAGGCGGCTAACTACACGGTCAACTTCACCGGCACGGGCGCCTTGGTGCCGAGCGACACCCTGCCCACGGTTGGCATCGGCGTGAGCCGCACCAGCCTCGGCATCGCCCAGGGTGGCAGTGCCAACGTGGTCGTCACCAACGCCACCGGCGCGCTGACCGCCACCACGAGCAACACCAAGGTCACCGCCACCATCGCCAACGGCGTGGTCACCATCGCCGCTGCCGCCGACTGCCCCGCTGGAGCCTACATCGTCACCATTGCCGATGCGGGCACCGGAACCAAGGCCTACGTCTTTGTCACCGTGGCGGCTGCGTAGAGCATCATGCAACAATAGCCAGAGGGCGGTGGTAGCAAGCCGCCGCCCTTTTTTATAAACCTCATAAAGCACACACACAATGAAAACAAATATCACAGGACTGATCCATGAAGGCGGCAAGGTAATCGGCCCCATCGAGGCCACCACCCGCCACATGACCATCGAGATCGTCGGCGAGACCGGAACCATCACGGGAGCGAAGAGCGTCAACGGCGAGGCCTTCACCGACGTGGACACCTACAACTTCACCGGCCCTGTCGAGACCTTCGACATCGACGTCAACGTAGCCGGAACATCTATTCAACTCACAACCACGGGCAGCTTCACCTCTGCCTGGCTAATCTTGGAGGGTTGAGCCATGAGCGAGAAAGGACTTAATTTGAAAATGAATACTATGTGCGGCGGATACGGCTATGACCACGACCCGCGCATGCTACGCCTCAACAAGACCATCTTGGAGCCTGGAGACATGCTATTCTTCGACAAGTTCGCGCACAAGTACGTGGTTGTCAAGAAAGACAACGTGGCCTCGGTGCTCACGGGCGGCTACGACACCACGCGCTATGAGACTAACTTCGACAGCTTCATCGGCACTCTCGACGGCATGGCGCATTTCGTGGCGCGTGACGACGCAGCACCAACGCAGTCGATCTACTCGAACGACGTGGCGGCCACCAGCTGCTACTATCGCATTGAGATTGATAACACCCATGCTGGCAGTATCACCTTCAGCGTGGCCAGCGGCAATGACAGCATCGCCAGCACCACCATCAGCTGGGAGGCCAACGAGGCCATGGCGACCATAGTGGCCAAGTTCACAGCCAAGAACGCAACCAATAACTACATTACCTTTGCAGCTTTGGAAGACGGCACAGGCGTGGGTCTTGAGGTGGGCGGCTACGGAGCCAACACCATGACGGTGACGGCCAGCGAGAGCTGCACGGTGATCGACTGCTCGACTCTCGCCTTCTATGCCAGCGAGAACACCGCCGCTCCCGGCGTTGGCGGCACCTTCGTGCCGACAGCAGCGTGGACGTTCATCGGGAACGCACACCACAACTGGCGCGGCGCCACGGCGCGCACGATCCTCGGCCAGAACCTCGTGGGCGATTCGACGGTGCTGATTGCCAATGACGGCTACAACTATTCGTATCGCTGCGGCGGTAATTTCGCCAAGTTTAAGTCGTGGGCATCCGTGAGCGGAGAGAACACCTTCAGCGACGACGGCGAAGGTGGCAGCATCGCCAACCCAGGCGCGCACGTGATGAACGAGGCGACCTTCAATTTGGGCGTGCGTGACTACACCGGCGAAGACTCGGCACACCTCGGGATGAAGGACTACTACACCCACCTGACCACCGACACCACGGGCGACTTTGCTGCCCTGCGTGCCACCTACGAGGCGCGCTACGGCCAGATGACGTCGATGTACGACGCCTATCTGATGAGCCACATGGTCGACCCAGGCGCCAACAGCGGAATCGCGAACTCTATGAGAAACAAGGGCAAGCACCAGACAGAGGTGAAGGCCGATGCCATGAATGTAACGTACAACTACGTCATCTTGCCGGCATATCCGCCGGAATACAACGCAGCGCACTACGGCAGCGCCATCACCGAAGGATTCCAGGCTGGCACCTATTACCATCCAGAGCCAGGCGACCTCGGCCTATTCATGCGCGACGACCTCATGGTGACTACCAATGCCAATATCGCCCTGTCGGGCGGTGGCACAGCCATTGCCATTACCTCTAGGGGTTCGTGCGCTGACTTCCATGCCAGCAGCACGTGGTGCTTCCGCTCCACGAGCGGCTGTGTCGGCTACGACTACCGTTGCAACGGGAACTTCAGGTCCCGCCCCGTCCTCGCTTTGCCGATTAATGATTAATAAATTAAATTCTTCCGCGCGCCTCAAAGCGCGCGGTTGCGAAGATCAATAAAATGAAGCCAAGAAAAAGACCCGTATCGCTTGAAACCGATGTGTATCGCAAGCTGTGGGATTTGGAGCACAAGGCCTACTTGCGCGCCCATGCGTGGAAAAAATCCTACCGCTACACGCTCATCGACGAATATAGGCAGCACATCACCTTTGCCAAGAACGCTTACATCACAGGCTATGAGATGCTCGTCCGCTACAAGGAAGAGAAGGTGCAGTGCTACAAGGCTTCAATCGGCGAGCTTTCCATTGTGGAGAGCAACATGGACCACATGATGGCCAACGATATCGGCATCATGTCGGAGAAAGAATGGGCAGAGAATGCCATTTTGATTGACAGCATAAGGGTAGGCCTCGCGCGGCTCATCAACTCGCTCAATGCCAACGGCACCGGCGGGTCGGAGTCTCTGAACCTCGGAACAGAGAGCGCGTCTGCCGGTAATAAGGATGCCTAACTTGCAATCGCATGAAAACAAGTCAATTAGGATATTATCCGAACATAGGCAAGCAAAAGGGTTCGTGCGCTGACTACAATGCCAACAACACGTGGTACTTCAACTCCACGAACGGCTGTGTCAACAACAACAACCGTTACAACGGGAACTTCAGGTCCCGCCCCGTCCTCGATTATTGCCAGTATGACAACGAGCTCCTCGAGAGCTACCCTTTGCCGCTGTCGCAGATGTACCTCATCAGCCGCAAGGCGGAGAAAGGCAAGCGAAGCAAGCCTTCCTACGTGTTTTTCTCGATACACCGCATCGAGAGTCTGGTGAGGCTGACGCACGAGATCAACAACTGCGAACTCATGCCCCGCGAAAGCACCGCGCACATCGTCTTCGAGCCGCGTGTCCGTGAAATCGTATGCGCCGACGCCGACGACCGCGTTGTGCAGACCTTCTACATCTCGGAGATGCTGCCCTACCTTGAGCGCTACATGTACCCCGACGACAGCTTCAGCTGCCGTCCGGGCAAAGGCGGCCTGCGTGCTGTGCTCCAGCTTCAGGACTACATCCACGAGGCCACCAACGGCTACACCACCGACGCATGGGTGGCCAAGCGCGACATCAAGGCCTTCTTCATGAACATCGACTGCTTCATGGTGGTGAAGATCGTCACCGACTTCATCGACCGCCACATGGCCGACCACCCACACCGTGAGATGCTCAAGTATCTGACGCGGGTCATCTACCTGACCGCCACCAAAGACCACATGAAAGACATGGCGCGCCCCGGTGAGCGCGCCCAGCTCGACCCGCAGAAGAGTCTCTACAACCAACCCTACTATCGCGGCGTGCCCATCGGCAACTGGCCAAGCCAGACATCGGGCCTCATTGTAACATCCGGTGCGCTGCGCTACATCGCTTCGCTCGGCTACCGCTTCGTCCATTACACCGACGACACCGCGCTACCAGTGACCGACAAGGAAAGGTGGAAAGAGGACGACCCGCGCATCGCCCGCTACTACCATAACGAGCTCGGCCTGACCTTGCACCCCAATAAACGCTACATGCAGCACCACAGCAAGGGTGTGGAGATGCTCGGCTACAAGCTGCGCTTCAGCCGCATTCTCCCCAGCGACCGCATCTACCACAACATCCGCTGGTATCTTGAGCGCACCATCAGGAAAGCAAGCGAAAAACCCAATTACGCACACTATTACAAGGAGAAAATCCGCGACAGCGTGAACTCCTACCTCGGCTTTTTGCGCCACATCAGCGGCTACAAGCTGAGGCGCAAAATCTGTCGTGCCATCGCAGCGTCGCCTCTTTCGGAGGTGTTCGCCATGGCTCCCGACTTCACAAAAATCACCATCGTGCCGAAACACTCGACCGATGCCTACTACCGACAACAATATCACCAATTAAAAATACAACTGCCATGAAATTCGCAAAAATCGTGTGCGGCGCGCTCCAGGTGCCGCAAAACTACCCCTGCCAAATCGAACTCGACGGCCACATCGTCACCAACCCCACCGAGGAGCAATACCGCGCAGCCGGCTACCTGCCGCTCGAAGAGAGCGAACCCGAGGAGCGGGAGGGCAAGATCGCCATCGCCACCTACAAGGTGAACGAATCAAAGACCAAGATCGTGCAGACCTGGCTCTATGAGGACATCGATCCAGAACCAACGCCCGAACCGATGGAGGAATAAGCCATGCACGAACGCAACATCATTGGAGGATTCACGGCGGCAGTGCTGTCACCATTCCTTGAAGGTTGGCAACAGATGCTGTGGTTTCTCATCCTGGCCGTCATCCTCATCCTCGGAGACCTTCGCTTCGGCATTGCAGCGGCCAAGAAACGCGACGAGAAGATACGGCCTTCGCGTGCGGTTCGCCGGAGCCTTAACAAGTTGGTGGACTACATCTGCTGGGTGAGCATCGCCACTGTGGTGGGTGTCAATTTCGGCAGCGTGTTCGGCTTGCCGCTGCTGTCGGTCATCATCATGGCGGTGGTGTGCATCATCGAGATGTCGTCCATCATCGACAACTACCTCGAATATAAGGGCATCAAGAAGAAGGTGAATCTCATCAAGCTGATCGCACACATCTTCAAGAAGCCAGAGCTGGAGGATGTGCTTGATCCTGCTGGGGAAACACAAGAGGAAGGAGGCAAGGATGAGACCGATCAATGAAATCATCGTCCACTGCTCGGCAACCAAGGAGGGCGCCGACATCAAGGCTTCCGACATCAAGAGGTGGCACACCGCACCACCGCCAAAGGGCAACGGATGGAAGGACATCGGCTACCACTACGTCGTCGACCTTGACGGCACCATCGAGCTTGGCCGACCGCTCGACCAGAACGGCGCCCACACCAGCGGCCACAACACCAACACCATCGGCGTCTGCTATGTTGGCGGCTGCGACGCCACCGGCAAGGCCAAGGACACACGCACAGCGGCCCAGAAAGCCGCCATCGAGAAGCTCATCAAGGCCCTAAAGGTGTGCTTCCCGACCATCACGAAGGTGAGCGGACACCGCGACTATGCCGCCAAGGCCTGCCCATGCTTCGACGCAAGAACGGAATACCAAAGACTGGTGCAATGACACGAGACGCCCGCCATATCGCCATCGTGGCCGTGTTGGCCATCCTCGTCGCCCTGCTGGGTGGCGTGGCGGGCTGGTGCTTGAGGGGTAACATGAGGGGGGAGAAAAAACAGCCGCCGCCCGTGGCCGACACCACATGGTTCACACTCACCGACACCGTGACGCTGGTAGGGCCGAGAGACACGTTGGTTCGCATTGCCTGGAAGCCCTACCCCGTCCACGACACCTGCTTCGTCACCCGCCACACCACCGACAGCATCTTCGTCATGCTGCCCTATGAACACCGGCACCTCCATCGCCACGACACCCTCGACGTTTGGTACAGCGGCGTGGATGCCCGCATCGACTCCGCCACGGTCTACTACCACCACACCACGGAGATTATCCGGCAACCTTACGAGGTGCAGAAAACGCCTCGCCTGACCGCTGGCGTGGGCTGTGGCGCGATTTACACGGAAAAACGGGTAAACGCTTATCTCTTCGGAGAAATGCGCTACAACGCCCCAAAAACGAGCTTTGGCACCTTCGCCGCCATCGACCCAACCGGGCAATGGTGTGCAGGCGCCACGGTGACCTACCGCCTCGACATCATCCATTGACTTTTTCATGATCATTGATTTGTTTTTTCCACCGTCGGAAATGCGCTGGCGGTGGTTTTTTTTGTCACATGTCAGTCATATAAGCAAAATGCTGTTATTGTGGACTTTACAATTATTATACAATGCTTTTGTCAAATGTCAGTCAAATAAACAAAACGAAATAAATCAATCTTGTTACACGTCATACGAAAACGCCCAACCTTTGCATGAGTTTTGAAAACCTTTCAAACACCTCCATATACTCATCCTATGAACTCCGATTGCTTTTGCTGCTTCGTTAATACTATTAAATACCACTTTTTCTCCATCTTTTATTGCAACTAAACTTATAGGTTGTTGTGCATAACATGCAGTAGGAGACCGTGATATCATAACAAAAGAATATCCACTCTTTGTTGTTTTATTTACACCATGAACGCAACGAAATATTGAATTTAAATTCACACCAGTTGCCTTTGAAGCAGCAGCCATTGAATCGTAAAATATCTCTTTTCCTTCTTTAACAGCCTTTACTGATATTTTATGAAAACTAAGGTCTTTTTTAGCGTTCATTTGTCTTTTCTTTCTTGCATTTCCATAGTTAACATTATAAAATACACTGCACCATTCAAGATTTTCCGCTCGATTATCCGTCCTGATCTCATTTTTATGGTTGACTGTATTAAATCGTGGATTTGTCTTTTCGACAAACAAAGTCGCAACAATTCGATGAATCGACATAGTGTTACCATTTAAACTTACAACAAAATATCCTGTCCTTGACAAAAAAGGCTTTATTTTTCCTCCTGTTTTTGCATTTATAACCACACCTTCCTTGTTACACATGTAAATTCTTTGCCCAGGCACTTTGATTCGCTTATATCCTTGAAGGATATAATTAGGTATCGACTTTGCTTTCATTGCTTTGCGGTGTTGAGGTCCTTGAAATCGTTCTTGACCTGGGCGAGTGTGCGCCACATGTTGGTCAGCGTCATGTTGACCTTGGCCAGGCGTTGGCGGGTGGCATTGAAGTCCTCGAACTCGATGGTGACGCAAAGCTCGGAACAGGTGAGCACGGCATCTTTGAGCTCGTCGATGGTCATTTGCAGGTTGTCGTCTTCGGTGATCAAGTCCATCAGGACTTTGGAATCGGTGATAAGTTTTGACATATTACTTAGGTTTTAGCATTAAAAGACCTGACTGAGTTGCTAAGGTCCTAAGTGCGAAACCTCGGGGGCGTTTCCGCTTACCCACTCATTCAGGTCAGATTATATTTCTTCGTTTGTGGCCACAAAAAAAGCCGCATTGTGGGCGGCGTCATCGTGACGCACTCAGGTTTTAGCACTGCAAATATAGGGCTTTTTTGTAAAATGGAAGAAAAAACACATTTTTTTTGATTATTCTAAATTATTAAAATCTATAATTATGTATAAATCAAAATGTTAACACCGATTTCTCTTTTATATATAGAGGAACAAATTTTTATCAATATGGAAGAAAAGAAAAACATCATCAACATCAACGGCACAGATTACGCCGTGAAGCCCGGCATGAAGGCCATCATCATCTTCGAGAACGTGACCGACAAGCCATTCCAGATCAAGAACACCACCGACATGCTGATGTATTACTACTCCGCCCTGCTGGCAGGCAACCCCGGCATGAAGCTGGGCTTCGACGAGCTGGTGGATGCCGTCGACGACGACCCCGAGCTGCTCAACCGGCTGTCGGAAATCGTCATGAAGCCCTCAGCCGCCGAAAAGGTGGTGCGCCTCGAAAACGAAGGAGGGCCCGAGCCAAAAAAAGGATGAGCTTCACCGACCTCTTCGAGCTCCTGGTCATCCGCCACAAGGTGATGACGATGACCGAGTTCTATGAGGCCGACGCCTTCGACATCCAGCTCATGTGCGACCACCTCGACAGTGCCGAGCGTGAGGCCCTCGAGCGGATGCGCACGATAGCCTGGGCGGTGCTGGCACCCAACTCGAAGAAGAAGATCATGCCTTCAGATGTGCTGCGCTTCCCCTGGGACGGCGAAGCCAAGGCCGACACGGTGCCGACCACCAAGGAGCAATTCGACAAGGTATTCAAAAACTTCAAAAAAGCACAATGATATGGCAAACAAGGATTTAGTTGTAAAACTTACCATCAACTCACAGGACTTCGACAACGGGCTGCGCAACGCGAAGAGCTCGATGAACAAGTTCCAGAAGGACACACTATCGGTGTCGAGCGTCTTCAAGTCGGCCATCGGCGGAATGACCAAGGCATTCGGGGCTCTCGGCATCGCCGTGGGCGGTGCACAAATGTTCAAAACCTTTATCCAGTCAACACAGACCATGGGCGACAAATGGGATAACACGATGGTTGCCGCAAAAACATCGTTTCAAACATTTGCCACGGCTGTGATGTCTGGAAACAACGACCTCATCAGAAACTTTAGGTCTTTAATTTCTGCGGCCAATGAGTTCGCAGAGGCTCAAGATGCGCTTGGATCGGCAAAGATTTCAAACAGATATGCAAGACTGAACTATCTCAATCCATTAAATCAAGCCCTTGCCAACGCTGGTGAGCCTGGAATATCAAAAGAACAAAAGCAGGCATATATCAACGAGGCAAAGGGGTATTATCAGCAATATGCCAACAACGTGAATGTGGTCAAGGCTGCTGCCCAACGCGAGGTGATTGCATGGCTGAATAAAGAGCTGCCAGGTTACAGCTTTAACGAAAGCAATGTAAAACCTGTGCTTGACAATCTTTATCTTAATCTCATTAATGGGGTTCTCGACCCCGTTACAAAGAGGTACAAAGAGGTAACAGGAAAGGAATTTTGGAAAGGGAATGCAGTAGTAAATTCGCAAGCTGACAGGATTAGATCCGGCGAGGCGTTGATGCTCGGAGAGGGATATTCAAGACAACAGATTGCGATGGCGCGTTTGATCTCGAAGCAACTTGAAATTCCTGACGACAGGCTCAACGAAAACCTCGACGTCCTTGAAACCGAAGTCAACGCAACAGCGGAGCTTATCCAGTTGCAAAGACGCATCAACAGGGCGATGGGTGCAGGCGGTGGCGGCACCGTCACCATGCCCACAACCACGCCAACCCGCGCTCGTGCAGAGCTTATTCCCGAATTGTCGCCAATCTCAGCCGTGTCGCCCGACAACACAACCGACATGATTGCGGCGTTGGGTGATAAGCTGGCGCGGATGTATGAAGAGTCGGAAGAAAACATGCTTATCTCCGACATGATGAATAAAATGTGGCAAAAAAACATCGACACGCTCGGCACCTATGCCTCGACGATTGGAAGCGTCTCCGATGCTTTCAACGCCTTGGGTTCAGCTATGGGCGACACGCCGTTTGGCGGATTTTTATCCACCTTGGGTGCGGTTGCCCAAGGCATCACTTCGCTGATTTCTACATACGCCTCGTTGATTTCGGTGCAAGCGGTCCAGGAATCACTCAAGGCTGGCTTTGGCATCCCGTTCCCCTTCAACATTGCGATGATTGCGACAGCCGTGAGTGCCATTGGTGGCGTGATTGCGTCGGCAAAATCCAACTTCGCCGGATCGTTCGCCAGCGGCGGCATCGTGGGAGGCAATTCCTACACGGGCGACAACCTTTGGGCGCGTGTCAACAGCGGGGAAATGATCATCCCCTACAACGACTGGCACAACGCCAACGCAGGCGGCAACGTCCGCTTCATCATCGAAGGCTCGCAGCTCAAGGGCGTGCTCGACAACTACGACAAGACTGTTTCACTTTAATCACCGAACAAATGTACTACACTATCATCAAGTTCCCGTTCTCATCGGTCAACGACCAAGGCTACACGCTTTGTGTGTGCCTCAACGCTTCAGGCGACATGACCAACCTGTGCGACACCATCGCCGCCGACGCGGAGGTCTTCAAGCGTAAGCCCACGCAGACGGTCGATGGCGACACCATCTACAACTTCGAGGGCACGCTGTCGGGCTCCGTCAAGGCGACCGACGACGAACGCGAAGACTTCTGGACGCCGCTGGTGTGCTCCAAGCTCTCGTTCAACATGGCCTGCGAGACCTTCCCCGTGTGGCTGATGGAGTATTGCAACAACAACCGCGCGAAGGTCATCCTCAGCAAGGACGACGACAAGCCGCATGTGATGTGGCGCGGCTACCTCATCGCGCAGACGCTAAACACGACCGTGGTGCGCAACCTCATGGCCTGCCCGATGGTGGCCGTGGATGAGGTGGCCATGGCCAAATACATGAACTTCAAGGAGACCCTCGAATATGTCACCACCGACCATTGGTGCAGCGTGTTCGGGTTGATGGAACACTTCCACAGCCTGCACCACACACGCGGACTGTCGGTTGCAAGCCCAGGCTTCGAGAAGTTGTACTACATCCTTAACCTCACCCACTCCAACCGCCTGCTGTGGCACCGCGATCTTGCCATCCAGGACAGCGGCGGCAACGACATCAACGACCTGCCCGGCACGCTGACGGTCAACCTCGACCGCTGGCTTCAGGACAAGGAGGCCACATGGGAGGAATGCCTCACAGAGCTGTGCGAGTACCTTGGCGTGACCTTTGCCGTGGGAAGCTATGGCCTTATGACCAGCTGCGACGCCTACCTGCTCACCTGCCCGACCGATGTCCCGACGGTCCAGCAGTTCGTCTACACCTTCGATCATCACACCGTGGTGTCGCATTCCACGAGTGTGTACGCCACGCTCAAGAACCCAACCAAGCTGGGCGGCAACTTGCAGATCACATCCGAGCCTGACCGATACAAGGCCATTGAGGTGACATCGAAGCCGGAACGATGGGAAGGGCATGAATACCTGACAGAGGACAAATACAAACCCGTCGATGATTCCAAGTCGGTGAGATTTGAATGGGGTGAAGGTGAAGGTGCGCAGCCTGTGAGCTTACAAGAGTACAACTGGCACAAACTTAAATATCTGGCTCCATCATCAGAGGAGGCCGAATATCTTACCATCCCGCCTTGCGCGAACGGTGAAGGTTATATCATGGCCCGCAATGGCAACCTTCCATGTGACGACATAGATAGTTGCAACAATATCGACAAACCAGAGGCTTCCATTGCCGACAGTCTCGACTTTATCACTTTCAAGGAAGGGTGCTGCGTTATTGCCCTTGGTCAAGGCGAGATTGGCGGCATCGATGAAGACGGTGCGCTTAAAAGATACTTTCTTATCCTTAACCACATGTGGGGCAACATGTTCGGCCAGCCTACACACACCATGCAGACTGAACACCTTGCCGACACAACTTGGGTTACATTCACACCCTTTGGTAATATGGAAGGCATCCATCCTGCCAACAAGCACTACCTTTCAATCAAGATGGCCGTGAAGTTCATCCGTGAAAACTTCCCGTCGGAGACACCCGATGGAAGTCATGCAAAACACCTCTTCCTTAAAGGTCCGAGTGGGGGAAGCGCGATCGCAATCAACTGGACAAAGCCAGCGATGATCATGCCATCCGAAAACACGCTTTTCGACTTCAGCGCATCCGGTATCTTCAATGCCAGCCTTGTCGCATGGTATGGGCTTTACTTCGAGGCTTATATCAGAATCGGCGACTTTTACTACAACGGCCAAGGCTGGGTGTATGTGCCAAGTGGTGACACACCTCCAAAATGCCAGGTCACGATGTGGAATGAATCGAACGCAATCGACAGCGTAACGGCGGATGGTCAGTATGTCATAACCACGGCGAATTATTATTACAATATTTCATCGCCTTATCGTACCTCCAACACAGTCGACCGTTACACCAACTCGACACGGCTTCTTGCCAATGTAGCCGGTGTGTCGATTCACAACCAGCCATTGCACGGACAGCTTGAAATGCAGATTTTGGGACAGATTCGTTTTCAGCGGTCTCAATTTGAGAACGTGCAAAACTCGGTACCATTCCTTCTTATCAACGAGGTTGAATTTGGCTACACTGACGATGCTGAATTTGTCGGCGCGGATGAGACGATGACACAAAAAATAATCATCGATGCACAATCAAAGACGAAGACGACCATGGAGCGAAGCATCAAGATGGCATCGCCACAGGTGGATGGCTTCTTCAGCAATGCCCTGCTATTCGACAACGGCAAGGCATGGCAGAACCTTCGCCAGGTGAAGGTTCAGGGCGCGTTTCCCTTGCTCTTCACGCCAGAGTGGTCTATCTTGCAGCGGCTTTCGAGGCAATACGGCAGCGGCCAGCTGTATGTCGAGCTCGAGACGCCCGTGGCCTACGATGACAATGTTCACAACATCGACTTCACCGTGACCAACCTCACGGAGGCCAACGGTGACTTCATGCCCTTGCGCCGCGTGTTCGACTACACCCTCGAGCGGATGCGGGTGAAGCTGATGCGCATCAACGTGGCCGAAGCTGTGTAGGTGTTTCACAATCTGAAACACCAAATAAAAAAAGCAGCCCCAAACATGGAAAGGCTGCTTTTTCCTTTCAGAGCTGCGCTCCAAAAGGCTAACCGGCTGCAAAGATACGGATTTTAGCAGAAATCCTACATATTTGCCACTTTTAATGGCACTTTTTCCGATTTTGCTGCTTTCAGCACCTCGCCCATCACTTTCTCCTGTGCCTCCCAGATGGCGGAGTAGTCGCGGGCAATGTAGACGTCGCCAATGCGGTCGGCACCGCGATGCACGTGGTTGAGGCCTGCGTTAACCGTGTCGAAGTCTACCTTGCAGATGTTGCGGGCGATGGTGGCCCAGCTGTGGCGTGCGTAGTAGGTGGTTAGGCTTTCGCCTATACCAACCGCCGCGGCCACGTCCTGAAGTCCCAGATTACAGGCATGGCAGAAGCCCTTGGCGGTGCTGTACTTCTGCCGAAAGAGCATCAAGGCGGCACCCTCCGTTCCGGCATACCTCTTTATTATGGCCATCGCCTCGGGCAGCACCTTCAGCGTGATGCGGGCGTGGTCCTGGCGCGCTCGTTCGGTCTTCGAGCGGTTGAAGGTGAGCTTGTCACCCTTCAGGCTGTTGCGCTGCATCTTGTAGATGTCGATTGCATTTGTTCCTGCCAGTGCGAAGCTGAGCACAAACACATCGCGGGCCATCTCGGCACGGCTGCCAGGGGTGAGCTTCACCTCCATGATCTTGCGGATTTGCGCCACCGACAACACGCGGTGGTCGGTCAGCGGCTGGCGCGGGATGATGTTTTTTTCGAGGAACGGCTGGCGCGGGATGTACACCTGCCCTCCTTCGTCGTCGTTGTAGGTCATGCGCGCCTGGTTGTGGAGGTGGCGGATGCAGCCGAGGTAATAACTCACGGCACGGCTGCCACGGCTTTTTTTCTTATAGGTCATGCCGTTGCCTTGCACGGCTGGTTCGTTCTCAAGGAAGTCGCGGAAGCGATGCACCCAGGCGCGGGTGATGTCGTTGATGTCGAGGCGGTCGGTGCCGATGAACCGCTTCACGGCGTTGAGGGCGGTGGTGTAGCCTTCGGCAGTCCGCTCAGTCATGCTGGCGGTCACTTGTTCGGAAAAATCGAACAAGTCGAGCCTGAAGCACTCGGTCGTCGGTCTCGTGATGATGGCCACGAGCTGGTCGATGCCCATCATGTCGGCGTGGCTGACCTCGTTGAGCCTTGCCCGCATCTCCATCACGCGGGTCTGCACGGTTTCCTCCGACTTCACATCTTTGATCGTGTTGAGGTCTCGTGACAGTTGCCCTTTGGTGAGGTAGACCGACGTGGGCAGGCGTCGCATCTCCCGGTTGTGGATGATCCGGATATTGACGGCAAAGGTACCGTCCTTTCGTGGTGTCTTACGGACAACGTAGTTGATAGTGGTGGCCATGTTTGGTTAGATTTTGGAAAACATTTGGAAAACATTTTCGGTGCAAAAATAGCGTTTTTTTGCTTTATTTGCGATTTGCAAGTGCAAAGTTTTTGACAAACAAAAAAGAAAAGCACTGAAAATCAGTGCTTTTCTGCTGTACTCCCGCAGGGGGTCGAACCCTGGACACCCTGATTAAGAGGCAGGGGCGACTGACACGGAAAAACACTGTGTTTCAATGGCTTGCGATTTGCAAATGCAAAGCTCGGAAAACATGCGGAAAACATCACCGCCGCGTCCGCGCTTTCTTGATGTCGTATTTCGGATACTCTGTGCGCGAAATGCGTATCACAACGCCATCAGGGCCGACATACAACCTGTTTTTATAGGTGAAGACGATGCTCGCCACGCCAAGCCCTAAACTGCCAATCCCGAAAATAATCGACGCCGCCGTAAGCCCCGTGTTATTGCCGTTATGCTCGGTGCCATTGACCAACGCCGCCACGGCAGAAATGCCTCCGGCGACAAGGCACCCTGTTTGACATAACGCTACCTTACGAAGGTCGTTGTTGATCTTGACGGTCAGTGCCGCCATGTCGACAGGCTCCGCAAAGTCGGTCACGACGCCGTTGGTGTGGATGAATTGTCGGATGTAGGTGGTGTCGTTCACTTTGGTCCACTCTTGTGCCCTCATGGGCACACCCGCCGCCATGATGAGCACGGCAACGGCGATTTTGATAAAGTCTTTCATATCTTTTTCATTTTGAGTATTATGCACTCTTCGCTTTTTTCGTAGCCGCTCCCGTGAGGGCTGAGAGTTGCGCCTGGAGGAAGGCCTTGTCTTCCTTCAGCTCGGCAATGCGGGCATAGAGCTGCTGCACCTCGCCCGTGGGTTGCCGACTCATATTATAAGGTATCGCTTCAGCCGCCACCCACTCCGTGCCGCCCGTCGTGGCCTCGCCAAAGAACTCCGCGATGCTGATCTGCAAGATGTCGCACAGGTCACGGACTTTTCCGATAGGGAAAGATTCCATCTCAATAGACCTCTTAAAACCCGTCGAAGTCATTTCTACCGCCTCCGCTATGTCGGAAATCCGAATATTTTTAGATTCTGCACGTTTTTTTATTTCGTTGTATTTCATTTCTTTACATACTATTTCAAATTATTTTTCGATTTTTTCTCAAAAAATTGTACGAGTGTAATCTTATTATTCTTACCTTTGCACTTGCAAATCCAAAGCAAAGATAAATAAAAATCAAGTCTAACCAACAAAAACGAACAAACATGGGAAATCAAGGCTACAACGGAAAGACCCACCTGCTGGTGACCTACCAGTGGAACAACGGCGCTAACGACGCCATCATCATCGACGAGGACTTCGACACAACCAACGAGGCTTTCAGACAAATGGCCCTTATAATGCCTGCCCAGGCAATGCCGGACGACGGCTATCCGATCAAGGAATGGGCAGGCCTCATCGAAAAAGGCTGTGACGACATCTTCGACCAATACAACGCACAGCTTGACACGATGACCAATATCCTCGCAGTCCTCCGAGCAATCATATAAATCAACCGCCCGCCAAGGCCTCTTCGCATTGCCTTGAGGTACAGCGGGCATTTAAATAATAACACAAAATCGAACAATCATGGAAAAAGACAACAACAACATCAAGCCCGTCAGCATCCGCTACAACGAAGACGGCCAGCCCGACGGCGTCCGCATCCGCACCCTCGACGAAGACTTCACCATCGCCCTGCACGACGCCTGCGACCACGACCTCAACGCCGATGAGGCACGCGCCCTCGGCCAGGCCATGACGCTCAAGCAGGCGCACATCCTTTGCGCCTACTTCGACGAAGTGCAGCAGACCCTCGAAGACGCAGGCGGCGACCGCCTCGATGGCTGGTATGTCACGTGCGCTGACTACTATGCCCGCAGCACGTGGTACTTCAACTCCACGGACGGCTGTGTCTACTACACCAGCCGTTGCAACGGGAACTTCAGGTCCCGCACCGTCCTCGCTTAATGCCGTTACCTCTTTGGGCGGCTCTGCCGCCCCTTTAAAATCTAAATCCTTAAAAATGACCCCATTCCAACAATTCGTTCAAGACCTACCGCACGGGCAATACGCCACGTTCCGCAACATGGTGAAGCTCGAGATGCTCAAGGCGGGCATCTCGATGAGCGACCAGACCTTCCGCAACTGGGAGGCCGGCGTCTACGAGCCTGACACCGACGCCAAGCGCGACGTCATAAACCAATGCGCCGAGGCCTTCACAGGAAAACCTATCTACTAACCAATCAAAACTCAACAAACATGGAAACCATCAAGAAAATTGCATCAAAGGCTTTCGCAGCCGTCGCCATCGTCGGCGTGTTCATCAAGAAAATCGCATCAAAGGTTTTCGCCACCGTCGCCATCCTTGGAGTGTTCGTGGCCATCTGCACCATGGACGACTCCGCCCATGAGGTCGCCCTCCGCCTGGGAGGCATCGCCGCCTTCGCCATCGGCATCATCGGCTGGTCGCTCACCTCAACCGAGAAGGAGGTGGAGATATGATAGTACACCGATTTATGTCTGACCGAGAGTATCAGAAATTAATAAAAGGCGATACACTTAAAAACTCTATCGTGCATAAAGAAAAAGGTTGTCTTTCAACATCCATTGGCTTTTGCTTCTTTGCTGAGCCTCCGGAAAAAGCAATACATTGGCTGTCGTTCAATGTCGACACGGATTGGTGTGTAACATTTGACATCCCAGACGAGATGCTCACCGAGGCAAAAGCGCATTATAGAGACCCTGAGAAAGATAAAGATAGAAGTTTATTTGACGAGCCAGCTTCTATATGGCGAACAGAGTGGTGTCTTCAGGAGTATTCGAATAAAGATGTCCAGATCGTCAAAGCCGACAACCAGTTTGCTAATTATGTAGATGAGATTAAAAAAGAATTAGAAAAACAAGGTCCTTTTGGACGAATGATTCTTGCATTGTTATCATGACCAAAGCCGAGCAGAAATACTACGACGAGATCGCCGCCTTCATGAAGACGATCATCCGCGATGTGGTGACCGAGACCGTGGCCAAGACCATCAAGGCCGTCGAGCTCACCAAGGGCGACAGCATCAGCCAACGCCAGGCGGAGCGAGAGTTCGGGAAGTCGTGGCTCCACCAGCACATCAAGGCGGGGCTGGTGAACTACACCCAGGCCGTGTGCGACGACTACGACCACAACAACACCAAGCGCACCTTCAGCCGCGCCGAGCTGGCAGAGCTGCGCAGGGCCGAGTCGACCGACATCACCGCCTACCAACGCTTCGTCATCGCCTTTCGTCAGGTCCACGAGGGCTACGTCACCTTCGACATGATGCCCGACGGCGTGCAGGAGATGTTCCTCCGCCAACGCCTCGAAGAGACCCAACGGCGCCTCGATGTGGTGAACGCAAGGCTACACCCAAAGAAGAAAGGAGAAAAGAAATGAGCAAATCCAAAATTCAATGGACGGAAATGACCTGGAACCCCGTCACAGGCTGCACCAAGATTTCGGAAGGCTGTGCCCACTGCTATGCCGAGACAATGACCAAGCGGCTGCAAGGGATGGGTCAACAAAAATACAGCAACGGCTTCAAAGTGACACTTCACCCAGAAGCACTTCCGGAGCCAAGCAGAATAATGAAGCCTCACAAGTTTTTTGTGTGCTCGATGGCAGACCTTTTCCATAAGGATGTACCGTTTGACTTTATCGACTCCATTATGGAAGTAATTGCATTAACACCGTGGCACACTTACCAAGTCCTCACAAAGAGACACGAGAGGCTCCAGGAGTATTTCATTAGCCGAAACAACCTGCCAACCAATATGATGATCGGCGTCTCCGTTGAAAACGACAACCACATCGAAAGAATTGGCTATTTGAAGAGCATCAGCTTTTCTGGAATAAAGTTTCTTTCATGTGAGCCTCTTTTGGGCGATTTGGGCGCACTTGACCTTCAAGGCATTGATTGGGTCATAGTTGGTGGCGAAAGTGGACCACAAGGCAGGCAGATGCGCAAGGATTGGGTGTTGAACATCATGCGCCAATGCGAGGAGCAAAATGTGGCATTCTTTTTCAAGCAGTGGGGCACCTTTGGTGAAGACGGAGTGAAGCGCAACAAGAAAGCCAACGGCTGCACCATCGACGGAAAAACCTATCAAACAATAATTCTATGACCCAACAGAGCGCAATCCATGGGTCTTTGTCTATACCTTTGAACTAATCGATTAACCGCCATGAACAACACCGGATGGATAAAGATATACCGTTCACTCCTCTACTGGGAGTGGGCTGACGTGCCCGAGATGGTCGCACTGTGGGTGCGCCTCATCATCCTCGCCACGCACGAAGACACGCAGTGGCACGGCGTCACCATCAGCCGCGGCCAGCTCATCACCACCACGGCAAAGTTGTCCGCCGAGTCGGGGCTTTCCATAAAGCAAGTGCGCAACTGCCTCGACCGCCTTAAAGAAAGCGGGCAAATCTTCACGCAAACGGCAAACAAATATACCAAGATAACCATTTGTAAATATGACGATTACCAAGAAATCGAACAAGGCGAAGGGCAAACAAAAGACAATCAAACGGCAAACGATGGGCAAGCAAAGGACAAACCAACGGCAAGCAAAGGGCAAGCAAAGGGCAACAGTTCAAGAACAAAAGAACAAGAAGAATTAATTAATA
>Ga0247608_10001987_pt1 | contig 26778 bp, 27 predicted proteins | sample 176DNAGHGlowgp2_FD_193490 | JGI IMG/M metagenome (GOLD analysis project Ga0247608, IMG submission 193490) | Sheep rumen microbial communities from Palmerston North, Manawatu-Wanganui, New Zealand - 1766 DNA GHGlow gp2 | ecosystem: Host-associated > Mammals > Digestive system > Stomach > Rumen ... | reverse complement strand
GTTCATGGTCTGCGAGGACAATAACAGACTTTTCAGAGCCTATATCATGAGCGATGAGATGGAAGGAGAGACGCTTTATTCCTACATCACCGAAAAGATTGGGGACAGACCCATACACCTTTCGGAACTTTTGGAAAAGGGAGTGGATAATTCGCTTTCGCCCATATCGATGATCTTCATGATAGCGGCCGTAATGCTCTCGCTCATCCTTTCGGTTACGGCAAATGCGGTAATAACAGGGCAGTATATCAAGAGAACATATGAATTCGGCGTATACAGGGCGATAGGAATGCCGAAAAAAAAGATCCGGGCCAAGATAGCGTCGGAAATACTGCTTATGGATCTCTTTGCGATAGTAATAGGAGCGGCAGTCATATTCACAGCCTCGTTTATGTTAAATGAGCTTGTCTATAAGCCCGTCGGGCAGTATCTTCCATACTTTTCATGGCAGGGCCTGATATGCATCCTGATATCAAACCTTATGGTTACGCTGCCCATGATCTTAACAAAATGCCATATGATGTCAAAAGCGGATGTGACGGAATTTTAAAAAACTTACTGCCTGTAGAGCTGAACGCATCTACAGGCAGTAATCTTTAAGAAATATATGTGTTCCCACGTTTTACATAAGTGTCTCATCATAGTGAGCTCTTTCGCCGCCGATATATTTGGGTCTTACCCTTGCGGCCGTTATGTGAGCCTCACCTATCACATGGTTTGCGAGTCTTACGGGCACCGCAACACGCTTTAAGTGCATTCCGATAAATGTATCGCCTATGTCAAGTCCCGCATCGGCGCGTATCTCTTCGACAGCAACAGGCTCCTTAAACTCGGCATATGCTGTTGTTGCAAAAGAACCGCCCGCCTTTGGCTGAGGCACGACATTTACCATATCAAGCCCGGCTTTTTCGGCGTATTCGGCCTCGACAATAAGAGCGCGGTTTAAATGCTCGCAGCACTGCGCTGCAAGATATATCCCGTGGTCATTTACCGCTTTGTATATTCCCGCAAAAACGGCTTTCGCCGCATCGAGATTTGAATTGCTCCCGATGCGGCTTCCGCAAACTTCCGATGTGGAACATCCCACAACAAGTATCTGTCCTTTTTTAAGCTTTGCGGTCTCGATCAGTTCTTCCGCTACCGCGTTTGCCTGCTTTGTCAGTTCTTCAAACATTTTTATTCCTTCTTTCCGTTACCTAAATATTTGTTGAATACTTTATGTATCTCGCATTTCCAGCAGAGGATCATCGCAAATACCGCACCCACGGTGCCCTGCGCTATCTCGTAGGGAAGCTTGATCATTGCGTATTCAAATGTGCTGTAGATAAAGGTCTTTCCAAGTGTGTATCCGACGACCATGATCACCGCGCCTATCGTAACGCCGATGCCCGAAGCGATCTTCGGATGATTCTTTAAAACGTAGTGAGAGAAGATCGAAATGACTACCGCCTGAAGTCCGTGCGTAACGAGTGATACGAACATGGGAGTGGGGTAGAAGATCATGTCGCCGAAGAACGAGCCGATGCCGCCAACAATAAAAGCCTCAGCCGGGTTTAAAAGAATGGCCGCAAGGCAGATGACCACATCGCAAAGATAAAGATGTCCGCCCGGCACGGGTACGCCAAAGGAAGACATTATGATATTAAGAGCTGTGAACATTGCGGTGATGGTGATCCTTAAAGTTATCGATCTGGGAGAAGCTACTGTTTTTTGTGTGACCATATTGAAAATCTCCTTTACTTTTTCTGCGGAAGAGATTATCATTATTTTGAACATATGAAAATAACCAGAACAGGAGAAAATAATATAACCAGATGAACTTTAGAATAGATAACGGCTCGGATGTACCGGCCTACATTCAGCTCTACAGAAAGCTTGCCGCAGATATTGCGGCCGGGATATACCCTTACGGAAGCAAGCTCCCCTCAAAACGCGTGATGGCATCGGAGGTCGGCGTGAGCGTGATCACGGTGGACCACGCGCTCGTTTTATTAAATGAAGAAGGTTTTGTGCAAAGCCGCGAGAGGAGCGGGGCTTTCGTTATATATAAGGGCGAAGACTTTTTGGGAGGTGCATCTTCTTCCGACGAAAACGAAGCTGCATCGGGCATAGCCGCAGGCAGCCTTCAGCCGGTTTCGGGCGACGAATTTCCTTTCTCCGTCCTTGCAAAGACTATGAGAAAGGTCCTTTTAGACTACGGCGAAAGAATTCTCATAAAATCGCCCAACCAAGGCTGCGTAGAACTAAGAAATGAGATCTGCCGCTACCTTGCAAGAAGCAGAGGAATAAATGTCGATCCTACGCAGATAGTTGTCGGCTCCGGCGCCGAATACCTCTACGGCCTTATCGCCCAGATGCTTTCCGGAAAGACCGTGGCCATAGAAGACCCCTCATACGAAAAAATAAAAAGCGTATATACCGCCATGGGCCTTAAAGTCGACAGCCTCAAAATGACCGCGGACGGCATTTCCACCGCAGCCCTTGAAAAAACATCTGCCTTTGCGCTTCACGTTACCCCCTTTAACAGCTTCCCTTCCGGCGTCACAGCCGGCATTTCAAAGAAACTCGAATACCTCCGTTGGGCAAAAAAACGCGGCGGCATAATAATAGAGGATAATTACGATTCCGAACTCACTGTCTCAAGAAAGCTCGAAGAACCCCTCTTTTCCATGGATAAGGATGCGGATGTGATCTACATAAACACCTTTTCCGGAACCCTTGCCCCCTCAATGCGTACCGGCTACATGATCATCCCCGCTCACATGACAGCGGAGTTTAAAGAAAAGCTCGGCTTTTATTCCTGCACCGTACCCGTCTTTGACCAATATGTAATCGCCGAGCTCTTAAAAAGCGGAGATTTCGAAAGACACATAAACAGGGTGAGAAGGAAGAAGAGGGGAAGATGAAAAATGAGACCCGGGGACGGGGTTACAGTCTCATTTTTAATGAGACTGTAACCCCGTCCCCGGGTCTCATTTTTCACTTACACAGCCGCCAGCTCCGTCCCCATCACCTTCTTATACATCAACCGGGTAAAACCACATAAAATCACCATAAACAATAAGCATGCCACTTCGCAAAACTCACTCGGAACCAACGCCGTGACGGCGCCGGGGATGATGACCGCAAATATTCCAAGTATGCTTATCCCAACGGACGCGCTTTGTTTAACGACCTCCGTCTCGCTTTCCCATGAAAACTTCGGGAATTTTATATTCAGGAAAAGTCCCCAGACGGCCGAAAAAACTATATATACAAGCGGCAAGAGCAAAAACCACAGCTTTGTTACGATTCCGGTCCTTACGAAAAACAGCAAAATGACCTCCGAAAGCAGGTAAAAAGGCAGATAAAGCTCAAGCTGAAAACGAAGCTTTGCTTTAAATACATCACTGCTTTTTACGGGAAGGCTTTTTAAGATCCACCAATTATTTCCCTCTATCGACACGGAAACAGATGTAGTTCCCATAACACATACGGGCAGGCTTAAAAAGAACGGAAGCGCGCCGGTCACATTCAGATCGACAGGTGTCTTGCCTTTTATAAGTGCTGCGGGATCGACAAACAAAAGCGCAACGGAAAAAGCGAGCAGCATTATCGGAGCTATGATCGTATTTGAAACATATATCCCGCTTGAAAAATATCTTGCGGCTTCCTTTCGTGTAAGCGCAGAGAGCGCAGAATGCTTAGGCAGCTCTTTAAGGTCGTAATCGTGGTGAAAGGCAGCATTTTTAAGTCTGTTTGAAAGTTTAAACAGGCTTCTTCCTATCAGGCATACAGTAAGCAGAAGTGCGGCGGCCGAGATGGTGGCATAGATGAAAAGGGCGGGTATATTATTGCCATCCCATATCCTTCCCCAGCTTTTTAATGCGGGTATGTTGTTTTCAAGTTCTGCGATCATGTTTCCGGTCAGCTCGGCCAGCTTTTTTTCCGCTTCCTTTCGGGAAACGTCGTCAGATGATGAGAATACGATCTTCAGGTCTTCCCCGCCGCTGCCTACGGATGAAAAAAGTGACATTGGAATAAAAAAAACCGACATCAGAAACAGGGCGATCATTACCTCTGCAAGGACCTTGTGCTTTGACTTTGCGATCACTGCGGCAAAAAGGATGCCTGTCCATGCCGCAAGGGCAGAAGGAAGTATGGGCAGAATAATTATGATAAACGGGATGAGTATACAAAACAAAACGCCCGCTTTTTCCATTACAGCGTATGTTATGAATGACGGCAGAATGATAACGGCGGTTATCAGCAGGCAGTCCGCATATAACTTTAAGGTTCTTGCTGCCGCTATGGGTGTGCTTCTTAACGGAAGCGAGGAAACGAGCCAAAGGTCTTTTTCGCGGTAGAGAGTTCCCTTAGCGCGAAACGATGCAAAAAACAGTGAAAAAAGTGCCGACAGCAATGTGAAGAGCGTTGGAATACATCTTCCGCCGCCGTATTTTGCAAGCATATATGAAGAAATAGCAATGTATCCGGCTATAGCCGCAAATACTACTGCATAGGCGCACAGAAGCAAGGTCCTTCTTCTTTTTTCGGATGAGTCCTTTGTATGTATGAGGATATTGATGCCGCCAAAGCTGCGCATCTCATTTTTTAATATGGTAAAAAACATTTTCATTGTTTGATGCTCCCATCATCAAGTGTGTTTAAGAATACAGATTCAAGTGAAGCCCTATCGGCAAGGATATCACTCATAAGCCCGCTCGTTATTATGCGTCCGTCCTTTATGATCGCCACCTTGTTGCAAAGCTTTTCGGCAACGTCAAGCACGTGCGTGGAAAAAAAGATGGCTCCGCCCTTTGCGGTCATTTCCTTCATATATTCTTTAAGAAGGTATGCCGCTTTGGGGTCAAGCCCCACAAAAGGCTCATCCATTATCAAAAGCCTTGGCTCATGGATCAAAGCAGATATAAGCACCAGCTTTTGTTTCATTCCGTGTGAATAGCCTCCGATAAGGTCTCCTAAAGAAGAGGTTATCTCAAACGCATCCGCATATTTGGCTATGCGCTCTTCTCTGTCCCGGATGCTTACGCCGAAAACATCTGCAATAAATCCGAGATACTGTATCCCGGTCATAAAATCGTAGATGTCGGGATTGTCGGGAACATAGGCAAAAAGACTTTTGGCTTTTTCCGGCTCGCTTTTTACATCACACCCGTCTATGGTCACCGACCCGGAGTCAAAGGGGTGTATTCCGGTGATGGCTTTTAAAAGTGTTGTCTTTCCCGCACCGTTATGCCCAATGAAGGCATAGATATCGCCGCTTTCTATATGGAGGCTGATATTTCTTATTCCTTTATCGGTTCCTTTGTAGATCTTGCTTAAGTCATTTATCTTTAACATTTCTTTTTTCCTTTCGCAAATGTTGTTTACAAGTGCCATATTACATCATTACGCAGCGTCACAAGCAATAGGTGACGCCGGGTGATATTAATTTTTTTTGTTTTTTTATGATTTTGGGTTTGCATTGACGAAAAAGTATTGCCAATGTATAATTATATATACATTCTTTTGCCGGTGCAAGTTTTTTGCCGGCGGCAGGCAGCGCCCTGTATGGAACGCTGAAAACAGTCTTTTTGAGGGAAAAAGTTATGCGTGCGATAAATCTGTTTATGATCTCAAGGAATATCGATCCCGGCCTACGTCCGCTTTATGAAAAAGCGCTCTCCGGCAGAAGGGATACCATCAAGGCCAGGGAGGAAGAAATATATCTTATAAGACTTATAGTGGATGCTCTTTTAAAGCTGGGTGTTCCTTCGCGCTGCTTTGAAAACTGGTTCTATTCCTTTACCATTCCGCAGATAGGAAAAGAATTCGACCTTTTAAAGATATCTGCGGACAATAAGGTGATCAATGTTGAGCTTAAGAGCCAGGCAGTCACAGAAGAAAAGATAAAAAAACAGCTTGTTCAAAACAGATACTATCTCTCGCATGCCGCATCAAAAATAGTCAGCTTTACCTGCATGGGAGAGGGCAATAATATAAAAGTCTATAAATATGAAGATAACGACCTTTCCGTTTCGTCATTCGAAGCCCTTGCAGAAGAGATAAAGCAGATAGATACCGCGAGGGACGATCATATAGAAGAGCTGTTTAAGCCCAAAGAATACCTTATCTCATTATTCAACGACCCCGAAAGCTTTCTTGAGGGAAAATACTATCTAAATAACCAGCAGGAACACATAAAAAGCAGGATAATAAAGTCAGTGGCGGATGGCGGCTGCCTCTTTGGGATAACAGGCCCCACCGGCACCGGAAAGACCCTTCTTTTGTATGACATTGCCAAGACCCTGTCAAAAGATATGAAAGTCGGCATGATCCACTGCGGGACGATAGGTGACGGCCTGAAGCTTTTGGATGACAGGCTTGAAAACATAGACGTCGCATCCGCAGATGCGGTTAACGATGAATGGCTGGAGTCCCATCCGGTGATATGTGTGGACGAGACTCAAATAATGAAAGAAGATGCCTTAAAACATATCACCGGAAGCTATTATGAGGGAAGGATCAAAGGCTGTATTCTGTCATATGATGCCGAAAGAAATAGGAAAAACACAGATTTTTCCGCACTTAAAGGCCTTACCGAGGAACGCCTTACGGGCCGTATAAGGACAAACGAAGAGTGTTATTATTTTATCCGCAACATGCTCGATCTGCGTGACGACCCAAGAAAGCGGATGAGCTATAAGAATATAGATGTTGTATATGCAAACGGTCCTGCCGAAGCAGAGGCTATCGTACGGTTTTATATCGATAAAAACTACACCTTCATCACATCGGAAAAGTCCTTATATTTAAAAAACAGCGATTCATATTTGCCCGGCGCTGTCGGCCCGCAGGAAGTCATAGGACAGGAATATGACAACGTTGTCATAATAATGGATGACGCCTTTCGCTACAGCGAAAAAGGAGAGCTCGAATTCAAAGAAACAGAAGGAGGAGAATACATCTTCCCAAGACTCTTTTTCCAAAACATATCAAGAACAAGAGAAAAGCTGTGTCTCATAGTAAAGGATAACCCAGGGGTGTTTGAGATATTGCTGAAGATCAAAGAAAACGCATTCTGAAATGGAATGCGTTTTCTTAATACATAAATTTGAAAAAATGTCATAAGCTGTCGGGATGTGGAGAAAAAAATATATTGGATATATCATACCTCTATAGAAAAACGAACGTTATTTATTTCGTCGATTATCACATTTTCAAGGAATATCCTGCCGCCATGTTTGCCTACAAGCTCTGAAAGTTCATATAGTCCGTATCCACGCTTTTTTCCGTGACCTTCCTTGGTCGAATATCCTTTTTTAAAGAATAAGGCACGCTCTTTTGAGGTGATGGCGGGTGATGGATTAGTGGTCGTTATTATGGTTTTGCCATTGATAGAATTTATCGATATTTCGCAGGAGTCACCTTCGGCTGTGGCTTCAACCATGTTGTCAAAGAGAATGCCTACAGCATCGATAAGTTCATATTCAGACATCGATGAATTAAGTATAGGAGACGTGATGGTCAACTTCACATCAATGTTAAGCTGTGAAGTTTTTTGTAGTTTTTGAAACAGGAATGCAGAAAGAAATTTATAGTTCAACTTCAATAAAGCAGTGTCGGCATTGTTTTCATTTATATATGAAGAGTAATCGTTAATGGCGGAACAAAGCGAATCATAGTCTTTATATGTTTTCGGAAGTCCTTTTATTGTTTGAATCTCATTGTCAAATTTATGCTGTCTACGGCGCACATGATCTATCATCTCCTCAATTACCGGAAGATAATTATTATATGCGATTAATCGCTCGGAATCTCTTTGCTTGTTCATGTATTCTTTTATCATGATATAGTTGGCCATGATTATAGCTATAATTGGAAGTACCACTACCAGCAAAAGCTGGACGTAATCGTTGGCATAAAGCTTATGATAAATATTTAGAATCAGACAGATTGAAGCTATATTGATCAATGTCATACATAGTGGAAGACTTTGTCTTAGTACAAATTTGTAAAACTTTGCGGGAATTCCCGTTATAGATACTATTATTGCCATTAATAGCGTTAATGCGTTGCCAAGTATAGGAGTGGTGTCGCCTGAAGGAAGCTTTATTACGGCAAAAAACAGAATGATGAACACCTGTAGTATCATTGTAAAGATGTAAACAAGGAAAGTGAGAAAAAGTGAATGCATCTTACTTTGTCTTGAAAACAAACATGTGTAAAAGAATAATGAAAACAGATTTATGATCATTACGTTTGTTTCGGGACCAAGTAAGTATTCTGCGGCAGAATTAATAATAGTAAACGGTACCAATAGGATCAGAGCTTTTGCAAGATATCGCTTATTAACGGTACCCAGAAAGCCCATAATAAATATTGGTATAAACATAAATTCTATCAAATAGCAGACAAAAATGGTTGTCATGTCATTCATGTGACAATCTCCTTAATACAGATTCTTTTTGGGAACGGCTTATTGGAATCGCTATTGTTTTCCCTTTTTCATTTACATATATTTCGCTGGAAGAATAATTGCAGATATGTTTGGGATTTACAGCATAGCTTTTATGACATTTTATAAGAAATCGTTCATATCTCTTATAAAAGGCATCTATTGTAAAACTGTTTGTTGGTATGGTGTCGAGGGTCGTGTGAATCAACAGTTTGTGATTAAGTATCTCGACATAAATAATATCCTTGGGATCGATGCTGCTATAGATTCCATATATGTCCTTTATCTCAATCTTATTTGCCGGGACAAGATTTGTGGAGAGAAGGGATGAAATGCTTTGCTTAAGTGCATTCTCAGAATACGGTTTTAGCAGAAATGAATAACAATGGACATCATTTATTGCGGTCATTGTTTTATCGGGAAAGGAAGTTAAAAACAGAATGGGAATAGTCGTATCATTGTACAGAGCTCGTATGTGTTTTGCAATCGCGATTCCGTTTTTTTCATCTCCTTCTCCGAGATCTATGTCCAGTATAAAAATGTGAAATGGTTTTGCATTGATCAGCTTTATTGCCGAATCATAATCTTCACAGGCTGAAATGCTAAAATCCGGATAATATGCAGAAAAGGTTTCTTTTATTTGATTGACCTGAATATGGCTGTCTTCAACTATCAGTAATTCCATAGTTTATTCGTCCTTTTTCTTTTCTTGAAGAAAAAATATAGCACCATTTTGCTTGTGATTCAACCGCTTTCGACTCCGAAAACAGCAAAAATAACACAAAAAGATGTTATTCACGCAGAAAAACTGCCGTTCACGCTGGGGGTATTGAAAAATGAAAGAACAATGCCTATAATTCGTTCAGGGTAATGAATAAAACGGTCAGGAATGAATAGTGAAGAATGAATTGGTGAGAAGAATTCTTGCATTTTTAGAAAAACGTAGCCGATTAGAAAATGATGCGGAAAAAGAAAAAGTCAAATACATTCTCTCAGTGATCATAGGAGAATGCGGAAAGATTTCTTTTTTGCTTATTATGTTTACGATTTTTAATAGATGTAAAGAATATGTTTTTGCGGCGATTGCAGTTTTGATAACAAGGTCATTTGCCGGCGGACCACATGAGAAAACCAGCAACCGATGCATGGCACACACCTTTTTGTTTTTTGCGGCTGTTATTTTGTTCTCAGAGTATCATTGGAATGAAGTGGATTGTGATGTTGTCATTTTGATAGTTGTGGGATCGTTTTTGCTATTTGCACCAATTGTATCAAAAACAAGAGGATATTGTAGCAAATCTAAAAGAATGAAGCTGAAAAGAAATAGCATATTTGGGGTTGCCTTTGTAAAAATACTTATGGAGGTCGTACCCTTGTATAAAAATGTAATGATGGTCGCATTATTCATGGAGTTGATCGAATTCTATTACCTTTTATTAAAAGAAAGGAGTTCAAAGAAATGTGGGGAATGATATGTGATCTGCTTGCAAGTCTCGCAGATGAGTATGTAGGTAATTCTGCGTCTATTTTTACATGGGGCGAGGAAGAAGTACCGGAGTGTTTGAAAAATCATAAAAAAATGACAAAGAATGAATTAAAGGAGTCAAAACAATGAAACGTAGAATTGGAATAATAATGGTGTTATGTTGTATGCTTTTAAATGCAGTTTCTTCATTTGGTGTGGAGGTACCCTCTCTGAAACTGTCGGATGGTGGAGATAATGTATGGCATAAATACAATATAGTATATGGTAATACTACTTTTGGGCCTATGGGACAAGCAACCGTAAGATGCGTGCTTTCAGTTGTAAATGGTGGATATACCATAATCTCCGATAAGGTTGAAGTTAACATTACGTATGCAACAGTTACTTTGGCACCGACACTCCTTTATAAACTTGGAAACACAATATACAACAAGGGCTCAAGCGAAACTATGAATTATCTTACATCTGTAGCGCATACAAAATATGTAAACGATCAAAATGAGTATAATGCCAACAATGCTATAGCATACTATGGTGCTCAGCAAGTTAACACTGTTTCGTATGTACAGTATGGCGGATGGAATTCAAGGAACTATAATTCACATCACATGGCTTAAGCTATAAGCCCCGTTCATAATTGCATCGACCGGATGCAATTATGAACGATTCAAAAAATATGCTACAGTAAAATAATGATGAACGGGGAAAACTATGAAAAGAAGATTAGTCATATTCACAGTTATAATATGTATGTTGCTAGCCGGATGTGCAAAAAAAGAAGAAAAAGAAGAACCGGTTAACAGTGAGGTAGATGAAGATTTTTACAGAGTAACTATGGGATATGGATTTGCTCAAAAAAGCGGTGATATGCTTTATACACAAGACTTTATGAATGTCTATGAATCTATCATAGGCGAAGAAAAAGTTGAAAGCGTAAAAGTTCTGAAGGATACCATTCTTGAATATTTAAATGTTCTTGATGATAAGATCTATTATAGAGATTATGATGACAATTATGTTGAAAAAAATATAGAAAGCGGAGAAACGCGAATTGTCTTTGACAAGGCTCCGATAACCGATCCATATGTCTGTGCAAATGGTTATACGTATGCTTTGTGTGGAAGAGATGGTCCGCTTGTCAAAATAAAAACCGCAGACGGAAGCTACGAAGAAATATGCAAGAATGTGGTGATATATGCAAAATACGGTGATGATCTATATTATATCTGGCATAAGGGAATCAATGAAAAAGGGGAGGGCGGAATTCCCGAATTATGGAAACTTTCCGAAAAGACAGGAGAAAAAGCAAAAATAGAATTGGAACAGCAACCTATCTCTCTCTATGTATATCGTGACAAGGTATACTATGTTACGATGGGTGATTTTGAACTTCATATCTACGATCTAAAAACAGGAAAAACAGAAAAGAGCGATGCTCCTGCCATGTATAACTATTTTGTAAATGAAAACTACATATATTATACGGATATGGAACAGGAAAAAACAAACGGTAAAAAGATCTTAAAGCGGTACAATATGTTGGACAAAACGGATGAAACGATCTTTGATGGAGGTTATTATAATTTCACGGTTTTTTCTGACGGCTCTATAGTTGTTTTTCGCGATACAGATGATGGTTATTCTTATTTAAATTCTTTGTTGATAGAAAAAAATGGTAAATGGGTTACTACTGATATTAAATAAACAGGATATAAAAAATGACACTTAAAGTTTCAGGCTTATCAAAAGAATACAAGAAAAAAAGGGCTTTGGATAATGTTGACCTTGAGTTCACCGCAGGAGTCTGTGGGCTTTTAGGACCTAACGGTTCCGGAAAAAGCACTCTACTCAACATTATCTGCGGTGCAGTAAAAGCAAACTCCGGCAAGATCTTGCTGGATGAAAATGATGTATCTTCCATACCTCTTTCATATAGAAAAATAATACGCGTACTGTACCAAAAGCCTCCGCTTATACCGGAATACACCGTAATACAAACGATGGAATATGGTGGTGTGTTGTATGGAATCTCCAAAAAAGAAATGAGGGCACAAGCTGATGAACTTCTCGCAAAGGTTGGTCTTTCGGATTGCACGCATTTAAAAACGTCGAGTCTGTCAGGAGGAATGAAACAGCGACTTGCGATAGCTCAAATGCTTTTGGGCGATGCAAAGATCCTTCTTTTTGATGAACCAACGGCCGGGTTGGATATTACAGAGAGACTTAAGTTTAAAAAAATAGTCGAGGGACTCAAAAAAGAGCATATCATTATTTATTCAACACACATTTATTCTGATCTGGAGGATTTAGCCGACAGATTGGTGGTTTTGGAAAATGGTAAGTGCAGTTATTCGGCGGATATCGGCTCTATCGAGGGAATGTCTATTCAGGAATTTGTGGAAAAGGGTTTGGAGACAGGAGAATGGCAAAAGCATATCTAAAGCATCAGTTTAATTATGTGATCATCTTCTTTTTTGTAATTTTTTTAGCATACACCATGCTTCAGGTAGTGCGCGCAAAAAGCACAGGACAGGCAGGCGTTGATATCGAAGAAATCTATAAAATAACAGGGTGTGATTCGTATGATGAATATACTATTTATGTTGCTAAAAAAGAGGATGAGCTGTATGCTTTGCAGAGATTTGATAATTATACAGGGGATGGAATAATAAAAAATGACATTGAAGGGAATGTTATAAATCATATTGCGCTTGATTGGTTTATTGAAAAAATACACGAAGGTAATATTCTTGGTGAGAATAGATTCGATGAGATAACGATCCTTCAGGCTGTGTGTGATGATATAAGATATCAGTCTGAAACAAAAAACAGAGTATTGGAAAATATACGAAAATATAAGCGTTTCAGTGCAAAATACGGAAACGAAAACCATGCTAAAAAGACAATGTATGATGCGCTTGTTTCTGAGCTTGAAACAGTCAAGACTGAATTCGATTCAAACAACACATATGGGATTTCCATGTGCTTGAAAAGTCTCGAAAACATAACTGTTTTAATAACAATGACTATGCTTCTGTCATCGTTTTTTTTTAGTGAGTTCTTTCACAATAACCTTTCCAAACAAATGCTTTCCTCACCGCTTTGTCTTAATTGGGAAGCTCTTAAAACATTCGTGATATCGTCCTTAATAAGCACAGTTTTTGCGATGCTTATTTTTGCGGTTACTATTTTTGTCTGGCATGATTTTGTATTTGCCAAAGGCATTCTCTCTATGCCGATACAATCTATTCAAGGATATGCGAATATCACTTATTCATATAGTGTTTATGAGTATATCATATTTCTTGTATTTTTAGGTATAAGATGCGTTGTCTTTACAAACGCATTCTTTCAACTTTTTTCATGGATCTCAAAAAATGTAATAATATCGGTTTCGTTATCACTTCCGACCGGGTTTGTATTGGCATTTTACTATAATGATATTCTAAGTGCGTTGATCAGTAACAATATATTCATTATAGTTGGTGACTCCGTGATTAGAAAGGACACAATAGCTACTATTATAATGGCCGCATCATGGTTGCTTTGCGCAACAATTGTTTTTTCTTTTACAAGAATGAGAATAAGAAGGATCAATCTAAAATGAAACGATCAATATTGTGGATAACAAAGGAATTATTTTGCTTACACAAAAATCTTGTATTGATTACAGTCTCGTTGCTTGCTGCTTTTGCCTTTTTTTCCGCATCATTGACAGACTCAAGAGACGCAAGCGATATTGTTATAGATGAGTGGTGTAGCAGTTGCCGCGAAATGGATACCGAAAGCGTCAAAGTTTATTTCGAGAATAAAGAACAAGAAATCTTAGAAATGCAGACAGTCAGTGTCATAGATTTTGAAAAAAAGAAAGTATATACTGAGGCTATGAAGCGACTTGGTATGGCTCTTTCGGCACGATATGATGAAGAATTGCTTAAAAGATTCTGCAGCGGAGAGGATGTTTATGTGAATTTGAACAAGCTGCTAAATATAATAGATTATGATTGTAAGGTATATGCCAATCTCCCAATATCAGATATTTATAACGGAAAATATATTTCAAACTATATGAATCTTTCCGAATACAATTTTGTATTTGTATTGGGAATTCTATGGGGGTGTGGTATATGGGGTGTATATTATGAAAATGAGTTGAATAAAAAAGAACTCATCGCCACATACGGGCAAAAAATATCAACTGCAAGACACTGTATGGTTTTGATTCTGTTAACAATATTTGTTTTGATCTATCAGTTCTGCGAAATATATTTCAGCAATGTTTGGCGTATTATGACAGATGGAAATTATGTCAGGCTTAGCTATTATCAACAAATGATACAGACAAGCGTACGAGCGCAGGTGTTTATGCAAAGCATCATGCAACTGCTTAATGTGTACATCTGTTATTTTGCATCTTTCATGATCTGCAAACGAATGAAAAACAGAACCAAAGGGCTGATAGTCGTTTCGGCGCTGCTGACCATTCTTTATATAATCCATGAAATAAATCTGGCCGGAAAGCGAATAATATTTCTACCTGTAGGCTACTTCAAGCCCAGCTATGGACTACTTTCTTATTCGGCATCATTTAAGATCCAGGGAATTTACCCGGAATTGATCATTAGCCTGCTGATATTTATCATTATGTTTTCCATTCTGATAATTCGCCCGATAGTTCGAAGCTATCGGGCTAAGGCGTGAATATATTATGTGTGCATGGGCTTAAAAAAAATAAATGTAAAGAAAAACCGCTGTAAGCGCCTGGCCTGCGGCGGTTTTTCTTTATAAATTATTTTAGCCTCTTTTATTTATAAAGGATAATTGCACCGCTATTGCAAAAGCTTTACTCCATGAAAGCAGCGACACAGATGCCGATACAACAGGTTATTGGGAAAGAACGGATTTCTCGTTCTTTCCCGATAATTACAGCAAAAGCAGTTTCTTTGAAGAAAATTGAAAAATTAGTATATCGTACTCAAATTAACTGGACTTTTTCTTCGGCAACGTATCAATGATAACTTCCTCAGATACATCGATATCGTCCAGCTTGTATTTCCAGTGGAATACTACAGGGGCTTCGTTTACCTCTTTGAAATACAAGTAAATACGATCCACCAATTCCTCTTTGGATTGAACTCGAATTCCTCGTAGCATTTGTCTTGTCATTTTGCTGAAAAAGCCTTCAATCATGTTTAGCCACGATCCATGCTTTGGTGTAAAAACAAACTCAAATCTCCCGGGAACTGTAGCAAGATACTCTTTTGTTTCATCAGATGTATGCACTTTTAAACTTTTAGGGGGGAGTGTTAGATACAATATTTATTGTTGATTTTCAGCCCGTAAAAGACTTCGATCTGATCTACAGGCTAAAGATCAACAGAATTTGCACTGGTAAAAAGGTACGTCGGCAAGGGAGCAATCGAGTGAAATGATCATAGCTGCATATAGTTAAAGGACCGGAAAAACCGGTCCTTGTTTTGCGTGAAAATGTCGTTATTGCAAAATATGTGTCGTTATTGCAAATTTAAACACAAGCCTGAAAAATATGCTATGCTTGATATATCATAAAAAACAAACGGGAGGTTTCACTATGAGTAAGGTTAAAAAACAGGTTGTAGCAGAAAAGATTTTGGCTTATGTAAAAAGGTCTGCAGAAAAAATGCAGGCATACCAAGTTCAAAGGGTATGTGCGAACCAAAGGTTCCGGATAAATTGAAAGAGAGGAGGGATAATCGTAATTAATCAGTTATAATGCAGTTGTCATTAACATAATAAGAACAGAGCCTTTGTATAAAAAAGAGTATGCTTGGGTGGTAGTGTCAAGTGAGCTATGAAAAGTGCAGGCATAAAAAAACGACTTCAAAGAGCCGGGTTTGAATTGATAATGTCGGCGTCAGGTATTGATGGCGCCCCTTGACCTGCTTACCGGGCGCTGCCCGGCTTGGCCGTTGTTACGGTAAATGTATTCGACCGGGGCATAACATCTTGGACATTTGCATGTTTGGGATAAATGTGGATCTGTTCTGCGACAGATCGGTTTAAACAGTAAGAGTATACTTCGCGTTCGCTTTCTTTTATAACATTTTCTTTGATAAGACAGTCGGTAATATAGTTGCTTATGCTCATCTTACACGCTCCGCTTGAATTTGTTATGAAAAGCATAACATGTATTCTGTAACAACAATAAAACAAAAGCTGAAATACAAAAAACAGCGTCTGAAATGAAAAAATGAATTTCAGACGCTGTTTTTCGCATTTCGGAAGTGTTTTTGTTTGCTTTATACAGTTTGTGCTATAATGTTTTCAAAGAAACAGAGGAGGTGAAAAAATGCGTAAGTGGGTAGTGAAACATGCATCCGCAATAGTTTCATTGGTTGGTGTATTAACGTTGATACCAATGGTAACGACATGCCGTATGTTCATAGGTCAGCCGAAAGTGCCTGATGAGCTGATAAGATGATTGCAGAGCTTGATGAATGCACACTACGAAAGTAGTGCGAATTGCAAACAGAATGAATAGAATTGCAATATGTACAGATCGGAAAATGCCGAGATGAGAGTTATTCTTGTAGCGACTGTTTTATCTGCAACACTAGTATAACATCTTTTGAATATCTGGACTTTTTTGTGTTTTCTAAGCTATAATATCTCTATCATAAGATACGAGGTATATTATCATGAGCAGAAAGGCAAATATTATAACACTCACAAATGAAGAACGCGATTATCTTGAGGCTCAGACTCGTGCCCGCACTATTCAGGCACAAACAGTTAATAGGGCGCGCATTTTGCTTTTAAAAGCAGATGGTCATTCTATCGATGTTATTGCAGACAAGATTGGTATCAACCGAAAAAGTGTAATGCTTTGCTTAAATAAATTCGCTGAAGGAGGTATCGAGAACGCGCTGTTCGATGCTCCGGGTCGTGGACGAAATGCAGAAATCACTGACGATGAAAAGGCCTGGATCATTAATATAGCCTGTCAAAAACCGACAGATTTCGGATATTCTGCAGAAACATGGACATATGCAAAGCTTACGGCACATATAAACAAAAGTGCTGAAAATGCAGGATATATAAGGCTATCAACAATACATAAAAGTACAGTTCATACGATATTGGATGAAGCTGAAATAAAGCCTTTTCGTATAAAGTATTATTGCGAAAACCGCGACCCTGAGTTTGATAACAAGATGCATAATGTCCTGCTGGTATATAAGCAACTCTCTTTTCAGTTTGATGAAGATGGAAACTTCATTCCATGGGACGATGATGATGAAATAGTCCATGTAATATCATATGACGAAAAACCCGGTATTCAGGCTATCGGGACAACATCTAAGGATCTTCAACCGGATGAAAAGCATGGAACAATCAACCGGGATTATGAATATAAGCGGTATGGTACAGTCTTGCTTTTGGCAGGAATAGATTTGCAGACTGGTGAGGCTATTCCCATGGTTAGCGAAACACACAACAGCAAGGACTATATTTCGTTCTTAAAGATGCTTGATGAAAAGTATCTTAAGGGCGATAGGATCAGGCTTGTACTTGATAAACTAAAAGTGCATACATCTGATGAAACAAAAGAGTATCTTGCTACAGTTCCCGGGAGATTTGAGTTTGTTTTTACACCAAAGCATGGATCGTGGCTAAACATGATTGAGGGCTTTTTCAGCAAAATGACAAGACAAATGCTACGAGGAATTCGAGTTCAATCCAAAGAGGAATTGGTGGATCGTATTTACTTGTATTTCAAAGAAGTAAACGAAGCCCCTGTAGTATTCCACTGGAAATACAAGCTGGACGATATCGATGTATCAGAGGAAGTTATCGTTGATACGTTGCCGAAGAAAAAGTCCAGTTAATTTGAGTACGATATACTAGAAACGATAAAAAATGTTGGCCAACAATTATGATGACAGGATAGAAGGTGATACCATTGACTGAGTTATTCTGAATATACCACTAATCAATCAATATCTAGGGTATATATGGAAGATTACAACCAATATTAATAAACACTTTTGTTTTTTCATCGATGTTGCTACAGGCACAACATCGACAAACACCATGCCTGCGATGAGGTAAAAAAAATGAAAAGAAAAATAGGATTAATCGCACTTATAAGCTACTTGATCATCAACACTATATCCGCATATGCTGTTGAGGTACCATCGCTCCATCTTTCTGATGGTGGAGATAATGTATGGCATAAATACAATATTGTTTATGGAAATACCACATGGGGGCCGAGTGGAAGAGCGAGTGTCAGATGTGTCTTGACAGTTGTCAATGGTGGGTATACTATAATTTCGAATAAGGTTCAAGTGAACATAGGATATGCAACGGTTACATTAGGTCCGACACTTCTGTATAAGCAAAGTGGAGTGATACATAATAAAGGAATAAGTAATACGGTGCCTTATTATACCGACCTTTCACGCACGGAATATGTGAATAATCAAAACGAGTATCAAGTCGATAACTCCATAACGTACTATGGTGCACAGCAGATTAATTCGGTATCTTACGCACAATACGGTGGATGGAATTCTAAAAACTATAATTCACATCACATGTAATTCTCTTGCCATTACGTCTTAATGGCGTAATGGCAGATTTTCAAGCAGAAAGGCATAGGGCGGGAAAAACATGAAGAAAATAAGAAGAATAATGATTATCATTGCATGCATAATGGTATGTGGCTGCGCAAATAAAAATGAGACAGTCGAGATGGTCCATAGCGATATAGATGAAGATTTTTACAGAGTTACGATGGGATATGGATTTGCGCAAAAAGTTGGAGATATGCTCTATACTCAGGATATGCAGAATATATATGAGTCCATGATAAATAATGGAAAGATGGAAAATGTTAAGGTTATAAAGGATACTATTCTAGACGCTCTGAATGTGTTAGGAGATAACATTTACTATAGGGATAATGATGATAGATTGATCGAAAGGACAATTGAGACAGGAGAAACCAGAGTTGTGTTTGATAAGGCCTATCTGACGGATATCTATGTCTGTCCTAACGGATATACATATGCTTTATGCGGAAGGGAAGGCCCGTTTGTCAAGATAAAGACTGAAGATGGGAGCTACGAAGAAATATGCAAAAACGTGATGATATATGCAAAATACGGTGATGATCTATATTATATCTGGGATAAGGGAATCAATGAAAAAGGAGAAGGGGGGACTCCCGAACTATGGAAATATTCAGAAGAAAGCGGCGAGAAAGAAAAGATTGAACTTGGATATCAGCCGATTTCCTTATATGTCTATCGTGATAAAGTTTACTTTACAACGTATGGTGACTGGCAGTTATATGTATATGATCTGAAAAACGGAGAAATTGAAAAACCTGATGTTCCGATGATGTATTGGTACTATATTAATAATGACTATTTGTATTATATGGATGAGGAAATGCTTAGGGAAGAAGGCCGGTCTGTGGTAAAAAGGTACAACTTGACGAAAAAAACGACAGAGATGGTCTATGATGGAGCGGTACTCCATTTTACTGTTTTTACAGATGGGTCTGTCGTTGTATTTGAACAATCGGGAGAAGGATATGCGAATGTGCTCCTTGAGGAAAAAAACGGCGAGTGGAATAAGACAGGTATTCGGTGATAGGATTAGTTAATATGATTCTTAAGGTGGAAGATATTACAAAAAAGTATAAAAAGAAATGTGCGTTGGATAGGATCAGTCTGTCTTTTGAAGAAGGTATTTGTGGGCTGATTGGGCCTAATGGATCCGGAAAAAGCACATTGCTTGGAGTCCTTTGCGGTGCAGTTAAGCCTGATGACGGAAAAATAATTATGGACGATAAAATCGTAACAAATATGCCTGTGGATTATAGAAATATGATCAGAGTCCTGTATCAGAAACCACCGCTTATTCCGGATTACACCGTCAAGCAGACTATGGAATATGGAGGCATTTTATACGGCATCGAAAAAACGGATCTAAAAATGCAGACAGAGGTTTTGCTTGAAAAGGTCGGTTTATCTGACTGTTTGCACATGAAGACCATGAGCCTGTCGGGAGGAATGAAACAGAGGCTTGCCATAGCTCAAATGTTACTTGGGGAGGCAAAGATCCTCCTTTTTGATGAGCCGACAGCCGGACTAGATATATTAGAAAGATTAAGATTTAAGAAGATAATTGAGAACTTAAAAAAAGACCATATAATTATTTTTTCTACACACATTTATTCCGATCTGGAGGATCTGGCGGACAGGATCGTTATACTCGAAAACGGAAAGTGCAGTCATGACACAAAGGTAGCGGATATCGGGCAAACAACGATTCAGGATTATGTTGAAAAAGGTCTGGAAACAGGGAAATGGTAAAAGTTTATTTGAAACACCAATTGAATTATTTAACGCTTATCTGCTTTGTGATAATTATAGTTTATGTTATGCTTCAATATGCCAAAGTAAAGAATATGGATTATTCCGGTATAAGCATAGATGAGTTGTATAATAAGATAGGATGCCGGACATACGAAGAGTTCTCCGAATTCCTTGATATGAGAGAGACTGAATTATATGCCATTCGCGATTTTATAAACTATGAAGGGACGGGAACAGAAAAAACGGATGACGGCCGTTTGATGGTCAATTCCACTGCGCTCAAGTGGTATGCCGATGAGTTAAAAAGAGATACACTGTTTGGAAATAACAGGCTCAGCGAAACAGTGATACTTAATACTATTGCCGATGATCTTAATTATCAGTCACTTACGGAAAAAAGGATCAACGAAAATGTCAGGAGGTTCAGGAGATTTAGCGCAAAATACGGAAGTGTAGATTCTGCCAAAAAGAAAATGTATGACCGGATGGCAGATGAGCTTGGAAAAGCGAAGGTGGAATTTGATAAAAAAAACACATATGGCATCAGAGAATGTTTAAAACAATTTGAAAACATAGTGCCGGCCGTTATTATTTCGATGCTTATGTCTTCGTTCTTTTTCTGTGATTTTTTTCATAGAAACCTGTCAAAACAGATGCTGGCATCCCCTCTTAATGTTAACAAGGAGACTTTTAAGACTTTTCTTTTTGCAGCTTTTTTTAGTGTGATATGTATGGTGTTTTTGACAGTTATCATGCTGTTTATTTGGAGGAATTTTATATTTGAAAAAAATGTATTGGCTATTCCGATCCAGGCATTAAGCGGATATTCAGAGATCACGTATTCGTATACCGTAGGGGAATACATGGTTTTTCTGATAATTGTTCAAGTGCTGAGTATCATAATGGTAAATGCGGTATTTCAATTCGTATCGTGGATATCAAAAAATGTTATAATTTCTGCCGTTCTGTCTTTTGTGATTGGTACATTGATGGCATATTCATATACAAATGTGATCGGTGAATTGATCAAGAATAACATTTTCTTTATATGGAATGGAATGGTGATAAGAAAAGCTCATGTCGCTTTGTTGTTTATAATGTTGATATGGTTTATTTGTGCGGGAATAATAGCGTTCTTTTCAAAAAATAGAATACGAGGCATAGGAATGAAATGAAAAGAGTTTTTTTGTATGTGATCAAGGAAGTGTTACATGTACACAAAAATCTTATGCTTCTTTCGACAGTGATATTATTGACAATTGGTTTCTTTGCATACACTAAAAATGAACAAAGAACACCAAGCGACGATATAGTGGATGAGTGGTGCACAGAGTGCATAGGAATGGATACAGAAGCAGTCAGAAGGTATTTTGAGGGAAAGAAACTTGCAATATTCGAAATGAGATTGCAGAGCGTAGCTGATTATGAAAAGAAGAAGCTATACGAGGATGCGTTAAAAAGTATTTCGATGACACTTTCTACAAGGTATGATGAAGAAGTATTAAAGAGCTTTTGCAGTGGTGATGATATTTATGTCGAACTGATGAAGCTGGATAATATAATGGATTATGATAAAGACCTGTATGCGGGGCTTCCGATTTCTGATATCTATAATACCAAGTATCTTGAGAATTATATGGACCTTCAAGAATATAATTTCTTGTTTGTTTTGGGAATCATTTGGGGATGCGGTATTTGGGGACAGTATTTCGAATTTGATTTGAGAAAAAAAGAAAAAATATCACCGGCCGGAAATAAAGTGTTTGTTTCAAGGCACATGCTTATTCTGATGTTGTTAACGATTTTTACACTGACATATTTGTTATATGAAATATATGTGAGTGGCGTATGGCGTATAATGTTCAACACGAATAATTATGTCAGACTGGCAAATAGCCAAGAGCTTGTTTTTGCCAATGTTTTTTCTCAGGTGCTTTTGCAAAGCATAATTAAGCTTTTTAATGTATATTTCTGGTATTTCCTATCTTATATCATATGTGACAGATTGCGAAACAGAACAAAAAGTCTGATAATAGTCTCGTCAATTGCAGTGATATTATATGTAATTCAAGAGTTGAATTTGACAGAAAAGAGACAGTTTTTTATTCCGATCGGTTATTATAAGATCTATTACGGATTATTGTCGTATTCATCACTGTTTAATGCTCAAGGACTATATGTAGAAACGGTATTAAGCGTTGTAATGGTATCTTTGATTATTATGTGCATGGTATGGTCTCATCATTCCATGGATGGCAGATGATTTTATTTTTATTTTATTTCGTACCGCCCGTAGAGCTGAAGCAGCTTTCGGGCGGTAAGTTTTAATTATAAAAGCATTACCCCCTGTAGAATCAAATGTGACATTTGTCACATCGCCTTGTTACACTTGACACTACAAAAGCTTTTCTCTTTGTCTTATAATCGGTATCGTAAAAAGATGACATGCAGCAAATGCATACAAAAAACGGAGGCAGATATGGCAAATACAGTTGTAGAGGTAAAGAATCTTGTTAAAAGATACAAGGAGCTCATTGCTCTTGACAATTTCAATATGAAGATAGAAAAAGGCGAAGTCTTCGGGCTTTTGGGGCCGAACGGTTCGGGAAAGACAACGACCATAAACTGTATCCTTTCTCTGCTGGATTATGATAACGGCGAGATAAACGTGTTCGGAGAAAAGATGACAAGCTCAAGATACGATCTTAAGAAAAAGATCGGCATCGTTATGCAGGATGTGGCGGTGTTCAATGAACTTTCGGTCGAAGAAAATATCGATTATTTCTGCGGACTTTATGTGAGCGACAAGAAGACAAGAAAGCAGTACGTGGATGAGGCGATAGATTTTGTGGGCCTTCAGGAGTTTAGGAAATTCAAGCCCAAAAAGCTTTCCGGCGGTCTTTTAAGGCGACTTAACATAGCATGCGGCATAGCGCATAAGCCGGAGCTTATAATTCTTGACGAACCTACCGTTGCCGTAGATCCTCAGAGCCGCAACAAGATACTCGAAGGCATCACCGAACTTAATAAAAAGGGCGCAACCATAATCTACACCAGCCACTACATGGAAGAGGTGGAACAGATCTGCACACATATCCTCATAATGGACAAGGGCAAAAATGTTGCGGAAGGCACAAGCGAGGAACTGAAGCGCAGCATAAAGAATACCGAAAACATCATAGTCTATGTAAAGAACCTTGATGAAAAGCATATTGAGGCCATAGGCAGACTGAACCATGTATATGATGTGAGCTACATGTCCGGAAGACTTGAGATCAAATGCGCCGGCGGAAGACACAATATCACCCATGTGGTCGAATATTTTTCCGCAAACGAGCTTGATTACGACAGGATCTATTCCGAACTGCCCACATTAAACGATGTATTCCTTGAAATAACGGGAAAGAATTTAAGAGACAAGGAGGCATAAGATGTTTTTTAACGTTTTTAAAGGACAGTTAAAACTCGGCTTTCGAAACAAGTCGAATATCTTCTGGACACTTATGTTTCCGATAATTCTCGGAATACTTTTCAAAGTGGCATTCGGTGACATCTACAGTGCCTACGAGCTCCACTCGATAGATACCGCCGTTGTCTTTGAAACAGAAGATGAAAGCATTAAAGAGAACATAAAAAGCTTTTTGGAAGGCCTTATGGCAGGCGAAGACAGGAAGCTTTTAAAGATCACCTATACCGATGCCGAAAAAGCGCTTGAGATGTTAAAGGACGATTCGGAGGCAAACGGAGTGATAACGGTCAAGGAAGACGGAAGACTTGCCCTTTCAATATGGGACAACGGAGTCCGCTCGACCATCCAGGGCAATATCGTAACGACCTATAATCAGAATGCCGATCTTATTGAAAAGACCATGAAGGAGTCGCCCGAAAAGACGGCCGAGGTCATCGAAAGGGTTAGCAACAGGGTATCATACATTAACGCGTCAGACCTTGGCGGCGCAAATAAGGACCCATATGTAACATATTTTTATAACCTTATCGCGATGACCGCGCTTTTTGCCTCGCTCTGCAGCGTGAGAATAGGAAACAGCTGCCAGGCAAATATGTCTTCTATCGGCGCAAGAACAAATTCATCCCCCATGAGGCGCATGACAGTACAGGCGGCTGGCCTTTTGGCTGCATACATCGTGCAGACCGTGGTGATACTTGTCGGCATCACTTTCCTTTTGTTCGGGCTTGGCATAAAGTTTGGCGGCGACATACCGATGATCTACCTTACTACGGTCATAGCATCGTTTTTCGGTACGGCTCTTGGTTTCTTCTTCGGAAACCTCGGAAGCATCTCTCTTGACAAAAAAGAGAGTATCATGACAGGCTTCATCATGGCAGGCTGTGCACTTTCGGGCCTTATGCTTGCGGAATTAAAGGCCATCATAGCCGAAAACGCGCCTATCATAAATAAGATCAATCCTGCCGCTGTAATAAGTGACGCATTCTATTGTCTTAACATGTTCGGCGCAGGCGAAAGATATCTTGAAAAAGTCATTTACATGCTTGCAGGCTCTGTAATACTTATTTCATTGGGACTGATCCTTGGACGGAGGAACCATTATGACAGTGTTTAAATCATTTTTCAAAGTGTTGAAAAGTTATAAAGTATCCATGCTGATGTATATGGGAATAATGATCGGTGTCGTTGCGATACTTGCGGGATCTTCAAATCACAACAACGCGTCATATTATGATGTGAGTCAGAACATAGTCATAGAAGATGAGGACGGATCTGAGGCATCAAAGGCGCTTATAGAATTTCTCGGAACAAAAAACACCATAAAGACCGGCGATTATTCAAAGGATCAGATAACGGATTTGCTCTACTACACATGGATATCAAACTATATCCGTATACCGGAAGGCTTTGGAGAGGCATTTCTTAAAGACGAGAAAGAAGGCATAAAGCTTCTTGAGTGCAAAAAAAATGAAGCTACCGCAGCCGGTTATTCTATTGAATCCGAGATAGACGGTTACCTGAATCTTCTTGCAGGTTATGTTGCGGGAGGTTTCTCACTTGATGAGGCAAAGGGCCTTGCCGCTGAATCTCTTAATGACAAAAGCGCGATCAGCATGGTTGCCGAGGTAAAGGTGGATGATGAAAAGCTGTTTACTGTATTTACAGTACTCCCTTACGGAATAATCTCGATCCTGCTTTCGGCAGTATTGCCTGTAATACTCAGGTTCGGAAGCGAAAAGATAAGGATGAGATCGGCAGTATCTGCCATGTCCTCATCAAAAAGACAGCTTTACACCACTCTTTCGGTGGCAGTAGTATCCACGGTCATAGTCGCAGTGCTTGTTGCAGTCGCATCGATCCTTTCCGGCGAGGCATTTACATCAAGATGGTGGCTTGTCACATTAAATTTCCTGGTGCTTTCGCTTACTATGGTATTACTTGTGGTTGCACTCTCAAACTTCAAGTTAAAGCCCGAAGCAGCAGTGGGCATAGCCAATGTCATAGGACTTTCGTTCTGCTTCCTCGGCGGCGCCTTCGTACCTATGGAAGTTTTGGGCGAAGGGACAAAGATGATAGGACGTTTCCTTCCTACCTTCTGGCATTCAGAGGCAGTCATCGAAATTAAAAACGGCGGGGGATTTTTGGAAATCTCAAATTGCCTCTTGATTCAATTGCTGTTTGGTATTATGGTAATGGGTATAGGGCTCTTTGCCGGTAAATATTTTGAAAAGAAGAGCTGACAGGGGAAAAATTGAAGGTATTTTCGGATAAAGTCATAATCATGCTTTTTTCCGCCCTGCTTATAATGAATGTATTTGAAGATAACGCTGCTGTGATCATGCTTTTTGCCATGGTCACGGCTGCGTCGTTTACAAGCTATCTTCGAATGCTTGGGGAAAAGGGCAGAAAAGCAAATATAATAATCGTAACTCTTGCCGGGGCATGCATCGTTATTTGGCCAAAGGCAGCAGTCATTATTCCAATATTGGCGTATGATGCATACCTTGACAGGCAGATAGTGGGAGGGCTGGTTCTTGCGGCCGGAACTGTAAGGTATGCTATGCAAGGGGGCACCCAGCCGTTGCTGATGCTTATCTTTCTCATACTGCTTGCCCTCTATCTTTCATACCGCAGCGAAAGACTCGAAAAGTTTGAGACCGAAAACAGGCGTATCCGTGATGAGGATGAAATACAAAAGGAAATGCTCCGCCGCCAGAAACAGGACCTTTTAGACGAACAGGACAACAGCATTTCCGCCGCCCAGCTTGCCGAAAGAAACCGCATCGCAAGAGAGATACATGACAACGTCGGCCATATGCTCAGCCGCTCCATCCTTCAGGTCGGCGCCATGATGGTCGTTCACAAGGACGACGGCATGGCTTCAGAGCTTAAAGACCTTCGCGAGACCTTAGACTCCGCCATGAATAACATCCGCCGCAGCGTCCATGACATTAGGGATGATGCGATTGTCCTTAGCTCTGCAATAGAAGAGATCATATCTCCCCTAAAAGAC
>Ga0247608_10001985_pt1 | contig 26809 bp, 47 predicted proteins | sample 176DNAGHGlowgp2_FD_193490 | JGI IMG/M metagenome (GOLD analysis project Ga0247608, IMG submission 193490) | Sheep rumen microbial communities from Palmerston North, Manawatu-Wanganui, New Zealand - 1766 DNA GHGlow gp2 | ecosystem: Host-associated > Mammals > Digestive system > Stomach > Rumen ... | reverse complement strand
TAGGAGTCTAAAAACACAAGCCGATTCCAAAGAGACGAAGTAACGAATAGGAATTTTATAACCTATTAACTCTATACTATTAAAACAGTAATAAAAATGAATAAAAAAAGACAGCACCGAATCTACGAAGACCATGTTCTGACAAACCTAGAAAAACAGCACAGGTTTCTGGATGCACATGCTTCTATTGATGCGTAGTTGAATTAGGCGTTTAATGAAATAGACTGGAAGCGTAGGAATGATGCAGAGAAGTCTATTGTGAAATGGGTATAGACCTATTGCATTGGTCTATTGCTTGATGATGCACCACCACCTAAAGGCAAGGAGGTGCTTAAGCAGATGGCTGATGCAATGGCTACACACAACAACTATTTGATTTGCATGTCAAGAGGTTCAGGAAAAAGCTCGTACATTGAATGTGTGACATTGCATGCTTTGGCAACTGGATTGCAGAAGTTCGTTGTCATAATCTCAAACAATGCAAGAGCAGCATGTGGAATATTGACTGACATTTGGCGTGCAATATCAGAACCAGACACACCTTTCGCTTAGGACTACCCTAACGTCTGTTTGCCATTCCAAATATGCAAAGGCTCATATCGTCGCAGGCAACTCTACAAAGGACAATCTACTGAAATCTAGAAGAATGCTGGCAACATAGTTCTTGCACGCCTACGTGATGATGCTGGAAATGAACTGCCATCATCTGGCTCTATTGTCACAGTACGAGGCATTTCAGGTGGACTAAGAGGAATGAAGCATGGCAAGATGCGTCCTACATGTGTTCTGCTTGATGACTTGCAGACTACAGAGATTGCTGAAAGTCCAGAACAGGTAGAGAAGCTTATGGCATTGATACGCAAGGATGTGATGAACTTAGGTGGCAAAGAACGATTGTCAATCCTTCAGACTGCAACGCCAATCTAGCCAGAAGACTTAGTAGAGAAGTTCAAGAATGACATAAACTGGAAGACTACAATCTTCAAAGCAATTGAGAAGTTTCCCAAAGACCTTAAGAACAAGGATGGTCTATGGTCGCAATACTTCAAGCTGTTTGATGCAGAATCAATAACTGGTTCTAGCCATTCTGAAAGTCTAGAGTTCTACAAGCAGCATCAAGCATAGATGGATGAAGGTGCAGAAGTGTTCAATCCTTACAGGTACTCATTGAAAGACGGACACATATCAGCTATCCAAAAGCTGTTGGAGATTCAACATGTCATTGGCAATGCAGCATTCTAGTCAGAATACTAGATGTCACCAGTCAAGAACACATACAGCATTGACATTTCACCTAACAAAGTCTTGACTAAGATATCGGAGCATCGAGAATGCGAAGTGCCAGACGGCTATCTGTTTGTCGCTGGTGCAATAGACTTGAACACAAGCTATGCAGCTACTGCTGCTTTGGTTGCATTCAAGCCAGACACTACTGCTGCTGTCATCTGGCATGAGACATTTCCAATCAACATTGACTAGAAGCTGCCTGATGCAGCATACAATGCAGCTGTGCATGACATGTTGACTTAGGTATGCTCTACATTGAAAGGTCTGAACATAAAGATTGATGGTCTTGCTATAGACGCTGGTGGCAGAAACTGGGATGCAGTATGTGGTTTCGCTAAAGTAGCAATGAGAACTGTTGGCATTCCAGCATGTGCATTTGCTGGTCGTGCTGCAAACATCTTCAACCCATTTGTCCGTTCTAGACTTAGGGACGCAATTGGCAGAACAGTCCTTTGCGGTGACGCACAGGAGCATGTCAGAAGTGGTGCTGGAAAGAAGTATGTGTTCTTTGATGCAGACTTCTACAAGGAAGCTGCTTAGAAAGCATTGCTTTGTCCTGTCGGTGCTGTAGGTTCATGTACACTCTACTTTGGTGACGTAGAAGAGCATAGAGACTATGCAATACAGGTCTGCAACGAGAAGCTTAGGTTTGTCCAACACAAAGCTGGCAGAGACATCTACAATTGGACTACTAAAGAACCACATGACTTCTTGGACTGCATGAGCATGTGCTATGCGGTAGCAGCAAGCCAAGGAATATCAGGACAGCTTGGTTAGACACCATAGCTAGAACAGCAGAAATAGAGGCTCCATAGAAAGCCAAAGATAAAGATTATCTAAAACCGAAAGTAAGTATACTTAGAACTATGACGACTGTACAGAAAAGAAAAATCCTCACGCGAATTACAGAGGTTGAGGCAGACATCGAGGAGCTTAAGCGTTGCCGTGCCGAAATTGCTAAGACTGGATATGCGTCTGCAACAATGTCAAGTGGTGGTGGCTCAAAGTCTTATACTCGTCTTGACATATCAAAAATAACTGAGGCAATATCAGCATTGACAAGTGAACTTAAGAAGCTTAGAGCAATGCTTACTGGCAACAGTTCTTCAATATGGAAGAACGTCCATGTTGTATATGACATGTAAGAGGCAAGAATATGTTTGGATTTGGAAAGAAGAAATCTCCACAATGGAATGACCTAAGCAACAAGCAGAAGCTTCAAGTCACAAGCAAGATTGCTAAAGGCATAAAAGCAATGATGGCTGGCCCACGATACAAGCTGGTCAGCGGAACTGATGTTTGGCAACGTGAACGCGGAATGACTGAACATAGGAATGAAGATGAGATATTGAATGTATATGGTCGTGGCATGATGCTAGACCTTGCAAGAAATGCAGCAAGAAACTCATCTACATTCACAGGAGTGCTGAAGCAGTTTGACTTGAATGCTGTTGGAACTAAAGGTGGCAAGGCTATATTTGACTTTGACAATGCTGAAACAATCAAATAGCAGTTCTCAAAATGGACTAGAGATGCAGACTTCTTTGATGGACTCTCATTCAACACACTTCTTAAACTCATCTTGAAGACCTACATCCTTGGTGGTGACATGGTTCTCATGTTTGATGATGGACTTATTGAGGATTCTGGAAAGTTGGTCATATATGAACCTGATGAAATTGGAGATACTACTGCTGAAGCATTGGCAAGCCATTATGGACAGTATGCTAAGCAGTCGCTTGGACGCGTCTACAATGGCAATGGTCGTTTCATTGGTGCTATCGTAAGTCGCAGCCAAAGAGGCGCTGATGTGTTTGACCCTTCAAAGTCATATTTCTTGAGACGTGACCCTGACGCATCAATGTTTGATTCATTCTGGATGATGCCAAGAAACGTGTTTAGAGTTGCACAAGGCAGAGGTGTTTCACCTATGGCTGCATCACTAGCAACAATACTTGACTTAGAGGACTTATGTGGATTTGAGCTAGCTGCTGCAAAGAAGAACTCTTAGACATTAGCTTAGGTTCTGCAAAGCACAAGTGTGTCAAATGAAGATGCCACTATGCCATCACCATTTGAGGATGGCACAGACTTTTCAACGATGACTGATGAAGAGATTGATGAAGCAGTTGGTGCTGAGATAAACAGCAATGTCTAGACAATGGCATTGGACAGAGTTAATGCAGCTGGATGCATCTATCAGGTCATGCCTGAAAACTACAAGATGGAGTTGCTTGACACGAAGCACCCAAACCAGAACATGCCTGACTTCATAAATTGGCTTGCTACAAAATCTGCTGCACCATTTGGCTTGTCACGCGAGTTCGCAACATTCATGCCAACAGGTGCTGACTTCAGAGCAAACCAACTCTATTCAGAACGTGCATTTGAGGAAGCACAGAAGTTCTTAGAGAACATTTGTGACTGGTGCTTGTATCGTTGGTCAATATGGGCTAACAAGAGAGGTTTGATATCCCAAAGACCAGACACGTTCATCAGCAAAGTAGATTGGTCATGGCCAAAGATGGAAGAGCTTGATGAGAATTCACATCAAGATGCAGTTGGAAAGAAGTTGAGAAATATGACTGGTTCTTATCGTGAGGTGCTTGGCCCTGACTGGAAGTCAACACTTGAGACAGTACGCGATGAGATTGACTGGTGCAAGCAAAACAACCTTCCACATCCGGCTTTCAACATGATTTCTGGTGGAGAGAGAAGTGGAGTTGATGAATTGTCAAACACTTAAGAACGAGTGTAAGTAAAGGATGCACGTATGAAGAAGTTTTTGATAGCTGGTTCAATTGTTGATACAGACGCTGACAGAGAGACATTCGAGGATGTCACTCCTACACAAGTCAATGCGTTCTTGAACAAGCTTGAACCTAATGAAGATGTTGAACTTGAAATCACTTCTTATGGTGGTTCTGTTTCTGCCGGATTAGCAATCTGCAACCTTTTGAAGCAAGCATCAGCAAATGGCCATAAGACAACAGCACATGTGATTGGAATTGCTGCATCTATGGCATCTGCAATTGCATGTGCTTGTGATAAGCTGAAGATTGATGCTAATGCATTCCTCATGGTGCATAACCCATGGACAATCACTATGGGAAATGCCAATGACATGCGTAAAGAAGCAGAGGTGCTTGACCAATATCGTGATGCACTTCTTGCAATCTACAGAACTAAGTTCGATGCTGGTGATGAGACGATAAAAGCAATGCTTGATTCAGAGACATGGATTATTGGTGATGCAGCTTCATTCTTCAGCCTCAAAGCAGAAGTCATCCCAACAGCAGAACCATTGAGAATTGCAGCATCATTGAAGATGCCAAAGTTCATGCATACACCAAAAGCACTTAAGGAAATTATCATGGAAAAAGAACAAGAGTTGAAGCAAGCCAACGACGAAATTAAGAATGAAGAGGTCGTTGAAAATAAGGCTGACGAGACACCAGCAGAGCCTGTTGTTGAAGAGCCTAAAGCAGAAGTAGTTGAAGAGCCAAAAGCTGAAGAGCCAAAAGAAGAGATGGTTGCTAAGGCTGAAGTTGACAAACGTGTATCTGGCATGCAGTCAGCAATGGCAAAGCAGATGGACGCAATGAAGAAAGACTACGAAGCAAAGATAGCAGATTTTGAAGTTCAGATGAAGGTGAAAGATGAGGAACTGACAAAAGTGAGAGCAGATGTCACCAGCCTCACCGAGAGCCTTGACAACACCACGAAGGAATTGGCAGAAATGACATCAGCCTTCAAGGAGAAAGCAGACGCACTTGATGCTCTGAACGCTAGTGTAAACACTCCAGCGGCAGTAGATGCTAAGCCATGGGCAAAGTTGCATGGTGAAGAGCTATTGAAGTGGTGCCGTGAGCATTCCGCTAACAAATAACAATAACAATTCATAACAAGGAAACTTAACAATGAAATTCTCAGAAATTCAGTTGAACGTTGCCGCAGACCAGGCTATTGCAGGAATCCAGAAGCATGTTCCAGCTATCAGCCTTTTCGCACGTTCATTCAATTCACGCCCAGCAGAGCGTTTCACAGGCGTTGCTGTTCCAGCTTTCGCTAATCTCTCTGGTGCGTCTATTCAGGATGCTAACAACCTAACATCTGACATCTGGTGTGATGGTGAAGAGCTTCAGGGTGCAGTCGTAAGCCTAGAGAAGAACATCTCTAAGGTCTATGCACTCACTGACTATGAAGCTGCTGCTACAGACAACCTGTATCTTGCTGATGGTGCTCGCGCTATTGCAGATTAGGTCACTCTTGAAGCTGTGAAGTATGTCTTTGAGAACACCCTCGCTGACAGCAATCTCTCCACAGTCCAGACACTCTCTGACTACACAGAGACAATGCCAAACACAAAGGCTGGTTTCGCTGGTCTTTTCGGTGTTGCATCTGATGCTGGTGTAAATCCTTATGACTGTGTGCTAGTTCTCAACGCAGCTTCTTACGCTGCTCTCATGGGTACTCTTGGTGACAGCTACATGTACGGTGGACCAGAGATGATTCGCAGTGGTGTGGTTGAAGGACTCTATGGATTCCGTGGAGTTGTTTGCTCACCATTCATGCCTGCTGGAACTAAGGGATATATAATTCCATGGAACTCACTTGGTGTTGTTTCTCGTTGGGACAAACCAGCTATTGATGGTTATGAAGAGACATGGACAGCTGTTGACCCTAAGACTGGTTTCACTATTGGCTACCGCGTGTTCGAGCATCTTTGCAAAGGCAAGGCATTCATCGGAGGTAATGTGTTGTTCGGAGCAAAAGTATTGCAAAAGGGAATTATCACTCTCAAGTGATGTTGATACGCTAAGTTGCGTAAATTGCGAGGTGGCAATTGCCACCTCGCTTTGTTTTTGTTGAAGTAAGTATACATGTATGAGCAAATCACCTTGGAAAGACAACGATGATGCTTTCACTTAGATGTATGATGAAAGTATTGTCATAAGCGGTACACGCGGAAGCAAAGCATTCAAGCAGACTATTGAAGCTGCTGTGTTTGTTGATTATACTGGTGGTGCAACAACTGATGACATGATGGACACAGACAGAGAAGACATACACATCTGTTGCAAGCCTGAAGATGTTGCATTTCTTTTGAAGCTTCAGCGCGGCGATATGGTAGAACGTACAGCATACAATGGTGTGAAGTATAAGATTAGTGAAGTGAAACGTGACGCTGTAGTTGGTTGGTGCATAGATGCAAGGAACATTTGATGGCAACCATTCAGATAAATACAGCATGGGCTAACAACAAGACTTTAGCAGATTTCGCTAAAGTGCTGAAATAGCGTATGGCATATATGAATGAGACAGCAAGAAGCAGCATAGCTGCTTGTGCGTTGCAAGTGCTGCGTTCCATTCGTGCTGTCACACGAGTTGCTAAGCTGTCATCTATAAAAGTCAAAGTAGAAGTTGACAATACACTATATCCATCATACACAACTAAGTCTGCTCACAAGAAACTATGCGCAAGGTGGCGTGGTTCAGATTATCGCTACACTGGCAAAGAGCCGCTTGTTGCTGCTGGTTCGCCATCTAACTTGAAGACTTGGCAGATATATCGCTTCAAAGATATGCTATCAAATAAGCAGACTGAATATTTGATTGCAGCACCATCACCATCAGCCGCTAAAGCTAGAGCAAAACAGATTGTCAGAAGCAGGCAAATTAGATATGCTGGTCTTGCTCGTAGAGCATTGTCAATGCTGATGCAAAAGACCTTCACAAAGAATGTCGCAGACAGTGTGCCAGCACACGTCACTTTGAAAGCAAAGCAAGTGACTGAACATAGAGAGATAATAGCTAAATCTAATGATGGCAATGGTGGTAAGTATGCATTGGTGCTGAATGACAACCTTCTATATGCGTTGGACGCTATAAAAGGTGGTAAGGCCCAAGTAGATATGCAGATGAAGAAAGCAATGAACAAGATTGTGTCCGTCATAAACTAGAAGCTGAAGAAGAATGGTGGATTGCTTGGGCCAAATAAGCTTGATACTCCATTCCCTGAAGTCAGGAGCAGAAAGAAATGACAGAGCAGAAGATAGAGAAGATAGTGTTAGATAGACTATAGGATGCACTATCAGCTGTTGCTGGTGATGAACTTCAGTTCATTGGTGCATGGCAGCCAGCAGATGAAGGTGACATCAAGTCACTTGAAGATGGCACTAAAGTTGGTGTTGTGGCTGTCAAAGCATTGCCAAGAATCTATGACACTCCAACTATACCAGATGGACAGATTCAAGTCCAGATTTCACTCACTATGCGAGCTGATGTTGACAGTGATGGAAAGACTTATCTTGATGTGACTGATGCTTTGCAGAAAGTCACACATAGATGGCAGAAGTCATATGCTAACTATGCAGAAGATTTTGCAATTAGCGATGAGTTCTAGCCAACTGGATTCAACATTGATTCAGGTGATGTTGGAATGGACAAAGAGAACTGTGTTTGGACATTCAGTCAATCATTCACACTTTATGGAATAATAGAGACTTAACAGAAAGAGGATAACAAAAATGGCGTTTGCAGCTAAAGTAGATTATGTAGGACTTGCTAGAACTGGCCTTGAGCTTCGCAGCAATGGTCAGAATGGTAGCAACTCCGTTCTAGAGATACCGGGTGCTGATGGCAGCATTCTTGGTGATGAGATAACTGGCCACATAAAGAACCCAACCTGTGGGTATGCAATAACTGGTCAAACAACAACGAGCAATATTGCATTAGGCAAGGTTCACGGAAGTGGCACTAATCCATATGCTTTGACTAGACTTCACATAAGCACAGGTGCTGGATAGGAGCCTACTGTTGAAGCTGATTCAGTTCAGATTGAGGCTGGTGCATCACGTTCAGTTTGCACTTATGCAGTTGATGTGTAGACCCTCACACCTGCAAGACACGCACTGACATTTGGTGCATTTTCATACACAGAATCAACTTCACTCGCATTGCAGTCTTCAGAGTTTGAAGCAACTTGTGAACTTTCACCTACTACAATAAACAATGACCCTGTTGCATCTGACGCAACAGCTGGACGTGAGACGGTGACAGTCACATTCTGGTCTTCAACCGAGACAACTGCTCCAGCAGTCACACCTGAGACTGGTTGGCACATCACATCTGACTGGACTTGCACTGGTGCTGATGCATCAATGTTTGTCTGGACGGCAACATTCACTAAGTACCTTACGGCTTCACAGGAATCTTAATGTTCAGCGAGTTGGCAAAGAATGATTTGCAGCAGCTTAGAGAACAGGGCTTTAGTCCAACAGATGAGGAAATCATAGCTCTAAACGACTTGGCTGTGCAGATAGAGATTGGCAAAGACACGACAGTTGCCAATCATCCACGCTTTGCATACGCTGGAAATGTTGTTTTCCATGAGCCAACTGTTGGTGCATTGGAATGGTGGTGGGACTATGGGCATGATGCAGCATGGACTTCAAGAGGTCAACTGCATACGCATTTCTTCATGCTTGCACATGCCCGTGACATTGAGTTGCTTTCCACATTGAAGAGACCATGCGACATAAACAAGGCAGTTAAGGTATGGTTGAAAGGTGTTGGTGCTACCGACGATGAAATGCTGCGTGCTATGATGTATGTCAAGCATGGTTTGAATTGGGTTCTACCTGAAAAAAACGAGCAACCTGATTCTGACAAAGTGCTTGACCATCTACATTAGCTTTTGATGATGGCTAGCGGACAACTTGGAATTGCACCAGATGATTTGAAGACACAGACACAGACCCAACTGATGCAGATGTTGTGCATGGCATCAAATGCTGGAATGAAGTTCAAGCCATCAATCGTCAAGCAGTATATGCAATATCAAGCGATGATAAGGAAGATTGAAGAGAGAGGTAAAGCAGATGGCACTTGATTCCAAATTGAGATTGTAGATTGTCACGGCACTTGACAATGCCGGCATCAAAGCTACAGAAGACCAGATAAACGGTCTTGCTTCTAAGATACAGAACATAAACAAGGAAGCTGCTGGCAACAAGATTCAGAATGCGCTTGGTGACATCCCCGGCAAGCTTGGCAAGATAGCAAAAGGTCTAAGTGGCATACCAGCGCAGATTGCTTTGATTGTAGGTGCATTTCAGACAGGATGGGAGATTGGCACTAAGTTCTTTGATACTGTCGTCAAGGGTTGGTTTGGCTGGGAAGATGCTGTGACTAAGCTAAAGAAAGCCAATAGAGCATTGAACAAGGAACTTGAAAGCAACGCAAGCAAGTTTGACAGCTTGACACAACGTAGATTGACACAACATGATTAGGAGATTTCCAAGATTGACAGCATCATAAAGAAGCTGAACGCTGAAGCACAAGCATATTTGAGGCTAGGCAAAGCACAATCTGAATTCACCATGGCTGGTCAAGACCAGGACATACAGCAACTTGAACGCGAAAGGTTCGAGGACATGCTTGCGCTTCAGGCTTCAGGTGACTATGATGCAGCAGAGCAAGCAAACAAGGTCTATGACATCTACCGTCAAGAGCTTGAAGCGAAGAAGCAGCTTTTCAAATACGATGAGGATTCAGCAGCATTTGCGGCAGAACGAGCAGCAAAAGAGCAAGAGGCGTTCAAGTGGGTTGAAAAGGTTGACCAGCTGAAGAAGCAACGCGAATATTGGGTAGAGCGCAGAGACTATCTCAATGGTGATTTCTCTGTGAAGCCAGCTGACTATGACAAATTGATGAAGCCAATTGAGTCAAAGATTGCAAGCATAGACAAACAGCTTACAGATGCTGATACACAAGCTGAAAAATACATGGCTGACATTGATGCTGCTGACTATGAGGCTCTAACGAGAGAACGCAACCGCTCTACACTTGTTGACAAGCTCAATCTTGACAGAGACAAACTTCTGTGGCAAGCTGGGCAAGCCATTGACGCTGACGGAAACAGATATGGATGGAGCTTCAACAACGACTGGATTCAGCAGAACTACAACACATCAATGCAAAGCTACAAGGAACTTCAAGACATAAAGACCAACACAGAGAACCTTGCGCAGAAACTTGACGAGTTGCTTGGACTGAAGCAATGAAAAAGAAGAGGTGACTTGAAAGATGTATGCTACAACAACAACAGGACACAGACCGCATGTGACAGTGCAGAAGAACTCAAAGGTTCTTCAGGCAATGAGCATAAACAGCAACTATTGTCGTTTGATTTAGACTTCTACCACAACCACTGAAGAGTGGTTTGGCTTGAACTACACAGATGCAAGCAGTGTCTGTGTAGCATCAGAGACTTCTACATTAAGTGGAACAACACGCAACTATCTTGGTGGTGCAAAGATAACGGTATCTACAGGTGGTGCTACATCATGGGCAACTATTGAAGGTTGTTGGGGTACGCGCATCACTTCGCAGCTGCAAAGGATGGGTGACACAAACCTATATCATGTCGTCAAGACAACTGAAGTTCTCAATGTGACTAACAACGGCGGAAGCATGGAATTGCTATGAACTGGGACACAATAAAATACATATTTCAGATTCCACTCGGCTGGTACAAGTCAATACATGACAAAGTATTCAACGCTTATGGAACTAATTTCATCAAAGTAAGAGATGGTGACAATGGAGCGATGCAGATTGATGTTGATGAAGCAACATTCAATGAAGCAGTAATGCGTGTGGCTGGTGGTGGCGTAAGGTCAGTTGATGGAATCACACCAGACCCTGATGGAAACATACCACTAGGTGCTGTCAGAACCATAAACAATGAAGCACCAGATGTAAATGGAAACATAGATATTGAGCTGTCTGGAACAGTCACATCGGTCAATGGCATAGTGCCTGGCTTGGACGGCAATGTCAATTTGGGGGATTTGGTCTACACAGTCAATGGCACTGCGCCTGATGAAGATGGAAATGTTGATGTTGGTACTGTGAAGTCAGTAGAGAACATTCAGCCAGATGCTAATGGGAATGTGTCTCTTACTGGCTTTGTAAAGTCTGTCAACGCCACTGGACCAGACCTGTCAGGAAATGTCACTGTTGATGTTGGTGTGAAGTCTGTCAATTTGCTTGCACCAGACTAGACTGGCAATGTAAGCATTCCAGCGATATACACAATCAACGGTGTTGCGCCGCCTGTATACAGCCATAATTTTGAAGGTGTCGTGTTTTCAGTCAATGACACTGCACCTGATGCTAATGGCAATGTTGAGCTAGATGTTGGCGAAGGTTCTGTGAAAAGCGTAAATGGTGAAGAGCCTGATGAAGATGGAAATGTTGTGATAGATGTTGGTGTAAAGACTGTCAACAGCATAAGACCTGATTTGTCTGGAAATGTTGAAGTGGATGTAGGTGTCAAATCAGTGGATGGCTATTTACCAGACCAGTCTGGCAACCTTGATTTAGGTGTAGTATTAGCAATCAATGATTAGATGCCAGATGCAAATGGAGATGTGTATCTCACAGGCTTTGTCAAGAGTGTGGACAGCTACTATCCAGATGAAAATGGAGATGTTGACTTTGGTCTTGCCGCAAATAAATGGCTCAAGTCAAATACACAAGGCCACATAGCAACAACAGATGATGTGCCAATAATCAAAGACGCTACCACTAAAGGCTACATCTACAACAACTATGGGACAATTGAATACAAAGATGAACAGTATGTAGACTTGACTTCAGACTAGACCATCACTGGTAAAAAGACTTTCAACAATGATGTTGCAATACACAATGGTTCATTACTTGTGGCTGATGCTAATGGAGGTACCAGCATTTCAAAAAGTGGTGTGACAATAAACACTATAATGCCATTCATCAATTTTTCTACACCCGGAACTGCTGCAAATGATGCTTTCATTGTTTTGGATTCAAATGCAGGAAACAAGATAGTATTAATGAGTCCTCATGGTGTGGTCTTGGATGCTCCTGCCAATCAAGCGCTCTTAACGAACCAGCCGACTGACACGTCTACTTCATCACACGCAATAGCAACTTGTGGATATGTCCAAACTCAAGCATTGACATTAAGTGGCGACTAGACAATCACAGGCCAAAAGACATTCAAGAAGGAGTTGCGCATCGGCTTTGATGGAATACGTGATGTAAACTCACGCACAAGAGAAGTTCAAGGTCTTAGGTTCAGGGATGGTACACCAAGTAAATTCATAGTTGGCCAAGTTGAATGTGAGTTAGCCTCTGATGGAACCAACATCCTGAGAAATTATGTATATAAGAATGTCGGTGGAACAACACAATAGGCTGGTGTCACATATTGGATTGACAACAATGGCAATAAACGGTCTTAGACCAATACAGGACTGCACACATTTGGTGAGACTAACAACAACAGGTTGCTGGTCTCGCTGAAGGACAATTGCGCAATGATATTCTATCCAAAGACCGGCACTTTGCATGGTGGCTTCATAGACTTCAGATATGGCGGTGCAGATTCATACACATCAAGAATCGTGGATGATGAGAACAATCTCACACTGTACGCCAAAGCAAAGAATGTTCTTCTTAGGACAGATGAGGCGAATCAGGCGAAGTTGAACAAAGCTCCAACAATACCTACAAATGACCAGACCTCTCTTGCTATTGCCACATGTGGATATGTCAATAGAGCGGTTGCCGCTGCTGCACCAGACACATCAAAGTTCGTCACAATCGACACTACGCAGACCATCACTGGACAAAAGACATTCAGCGCAGTAAACACTTACACTGGAAACCTCAACACAAATGGAACATACACTGTCACTGGAAAGTTGACACAAGGCAGTGATGCTGTAGGCTTTTCAATACTTGAAGGTGGCACTTTGACTTTGCGTAGGGCTTATCCAATTCTATACTTCACCAACGGCACATATACTGCAAACTTACAGCAGTCTGGCAGTACCTTTCATGTAAGAAACCCAAGTGGCGAGATAAGGTTGACTGCTGGCGGTGGTGACTTGGTTCAACTGGCATACCATCCGAGCAATAGCGACAACACAGGTTCTTTGGCTGTCGCAACTGTTGGCTGGTGCAACTCAAGATTTGGCAAAGTGAAGTCTGTCAATGGTGTTGGACCAGACATAAATGGAAATGTGCAAGTCAATATTGACATGTCTGACTATCTCACAAAGACAGAGTTCAATACCACATTGCAGGACTATTCCACTTCGCAAGAGATTTATGACCAATACTACACCTATCAAGAAGTGGATGACATGTTCGCCAAAAAGACTGACTTGACCTCTTATGTCAAATCAGTTGATGGACACACACCAGACGCAAGCGGAAGTGTAAGTTTCAATTTGTAGTCAGAGAAGTGGGTGAAGACCGACACCTATGGTCATTTGGTCACGACGAATGACCAGCCTATAGTTGTCAACAGGCAACAATACACACCTCAATCGGTATTGAAGAAGGTGGTCACTGCTGTTGAATGGAATGGCACAACATTGAAGTACAAGAGCGAGAGCTGGCAATTTGTGAATGGTGTGCTTGTCGGCATCACATCCAACGCAGACACCACAATTGACACACCAGTGGCTTACTCTGCAACATGATTTGAGGTTTAGCCTTATGCACCATTTAGTTGTCAACACAGCATCACCAAGGAATTTCTACAAGCGTTCTAAGCATTTGGTCAGAACACCTATACGCAGGAAGTTCACACTAACGCCTGTGGCACAAAGTTTGTTCGATGTAGGAAACGCCTACAAGCAAAGTCTTCCAACGATGGATTTCTTCACCACTACAGGAAGAGGATACTACTCCATAATCGCTGGCCACTCCATGAGACGGTGCTATCTTGACAGAGAAGCACCATCACACGACAGCAGTGGATGGAGTCAGATTTGGAGAAACAACAACGCATTTTCAACTTCCTTTGATTCAGGCTATGTGTTCTACAATGGCAACTATTCGCCAGCAGCTGGCATGATGGGTGGTTCATCATTCATGAGGGCAGCTGCTTATAGGTTCAACATACCTAGCGAAATAACGCAGAACATATCAAGCGGCTATAATTGGAAGATTTCATCACTTAAGACAACCTTGAAGAACCATGGGATAGTGCTTACTTCTGGAAATGCTGCTGTGAGCAAGACACAACCAACTAGATACCCAGTGTTTGCACAAGACGCAGCTTACACCATACTTCCATCTTCGAGCAATTGGCGCTTAGGCGACCTTTATCAGCTTGGAGTTTTCAATGTGCAAGGTTTGAACAATCAACCTATATGGACATTAAACAACAACAGCCAAGATGAGATTTACATTTCAGCCACACGCACGGACGCATGTGACAACCGAGGAGCAACAAATGCTTTTCCATTGTGGATTACATGGCCGTCTGGAAGCGTGACATACAACGATGGTCACATAATAAACGCACCAAACCCATAGATAGTCACACACGAAACAAGCGATAATTTCAAGACTGCGGCAGCGGCACTGATTTCTGGTGGCTACTTCTTCATCACAATTACACATAAGGTTGGAGATTCTGGTGGTGACGGCTATACTTCAACAGACGCCGACTATCCAGCTTACTACTTCACATCGTCATCTGGCGTGACAGACTGGTGGCTATGCACTCGCGTCCAAATAGCATCAATTGAGATAGTGTTTGAGCTTGAGTAAGTATATGATGAACTATGCTTGATAATTCAAGCTGAAATGAAAGAGGTATTGATATGATTGGTGTGGTAGATGTTGCTGTACAGGCACAGAACCCAGAAATGCCATTGTGGCCGATGAGGGCTTTCGTCAACAGTCCTTCAAGTGTTAGACTTAGAAATGTCCCAAAGAAGATTGGCAAATGGAATCTTACGAATGTCTATTTTGTTGCTGCGTATCCAGACGGTTCGATAAAGACCGCAAGCTGTGAACTCGTTGGTGGTGTATGGGTTGGAACGGTAGAAGGCTCTACATTGCCAGGCACTTCTGAAAATGGCTATTCAGTGGTAGCCGATGGAATAGATGAACATGGCAATCCTGTTGTTGGTTATGTCCTTGGCAAAGGACTTATTGAGATATTAGATACTGATGGAAGCATAACACCAGGCAAGACTGTAAGCTACGTCCATCTACTTTCAGCTGAACCATCTGCACCAAAAGATGGTGACTTGTACCAAACAGATGATGACCAATACATGATATGGCAAGATGGAGAAGCACACAGTCTTGGTGGAATGACCTCTGCTGAAGTCTCTGCCTTTGTCACTCACAGAGACATTCAAGATTGGTGGACTTTTGAAGGTGGTCTGCCTGAATATGAATATTCAATAAGCTCTGTAGTAGAGGCTGGTCAAATAACATGGTACTTGTGGCAAGACAATCGCATCATAAGCCAATATGGTCCAAACACTGACTTCAATCCAGAGCAGATTGAGTTTTGGGATGATGAACACCAGACACTAATCTATGCTTTTCATCATCACACTGACTTGAACGCTCTTGGTCTTGTGACGTATGGTGATTTATCCATAAGTTTATCTTCAAAGCAAGATGCGCTGACACCAGCACAAATGGTTGCTGTCAACTCTGGGATAGACAGCACGAAAGTGCAGACCTATGATAGTTATCAGAGTGACATATCTTATGTGACTGATGTTGCGCAAAATGCTCAAGGCACTGCAATGACCGCAGCAGAAGATGCAGCACACATAATGAACCGCATACCAAGTCAGACATGGGATGAAGGGAATGAACTTGCAGACAAGGCTTTCGTCAACAGTTCTGTGCAGACGGCAACAGCAAACTTCAGAGGCAATTGGGCGACATGGGCTTTAGTTCCTTCTACAAGCGCAGACTATCCGGTTGACTATGCAGGCTCAAAAGTTCCAACCGTGAACGACTATCTTGTTGTTCAAGATGCAAGTGGATATGTCGGCCAGACGCTTGTTGGAACATGGAGGTTCAAATATTCTGGTGTGTGGGCAACAGACGGCAAAGCTGGTTGGCATCCAGAATATCAAGTGAATGAGACACCAATGACAGCTGCTCAATTGGCAGCATTGAACTCTGGCATAACATCCACCAAGGTTGCCTATTATGACAGCACATTGAGTGGTCTTGAGACATTGATTAACAGCATTTGATTTGGATGGAGATTTGACATGAGCATAGCAACAGCAATAACAGATTTAAGTGGACGCATCCAAGACGCATACACAGCACTTTCTGCTAAAGGTGCTACAATGCCAGCAGCTAAAGACAGCTATCATCTGTCTGCTACGGTTGACAGTATCCCAGATGCTACACCTATGTATGGGATAGATGGAGAAGGTGTATTCGGTGAAATACAGAATGGAAGCCTTGTAGCGCCAAACAATCAACAACATCTTGAAATGGTAGGCTTGCTATCGGTCGGAAGCCGGTATTCATTTTATTACGGACTATATAGTGCCAAGGGAATCTCATCAGTGTCATTTCCTGATTTGACGGCCGTCAGTAATTAGAGCTTTAACTATTTTGGAAGCTATAGCACCATTAAAAGCTTATCTATGCCTAAGTTAAGCTCAATTCCTGATGGTTCAAGCATTACATAGGGGGCATTTCCTTATGCTTTCAGAGATGCACAAATTGAAGAAATATCATTTCCGTCGTTGACGTCTGTAGGAAAATATGGATTAAGTTATTTTGCGGAGAAGTCTAATAGTGTAAGAAAAATTGAGTTGTCAAATCTAGTCACCATCAAAGACTATGGTATGGAGTTTTTTTGCAAAGGCACAACAACTAACAACAACATAAAGTCATTAGATTTTCCAAACCTGTCTTCTGTCGGGAAATATGGATTTGACCAAGCATTCACAATGATGTCTTTGTCGAGCGTTTCGTTTCCAAAGTTGAAGTCTATAGGAGAGGCATCTTTTCGATGTGCGTTTGGCTTAGGCTCTTCCTCATCTAAAGTTGATTCATTAGAGTTTCCAGAGCTTACGGCAATTCCCAATCAAGCCTTCACAGGCATTTATAGTAGTCTTTCTTCATACATGTACTGCAACAATGTCTATTTTCCGAAAGTCACTTCAATAGTTGCTAACAACTATACACTATCTGAATTTGGTGGTGCAACTACCGTAGATGATTAGGTAAACATTTATCTTCCGAAATGCACATCTATAACTTAGGGATATCTGTTCTATCCAGACTAGCATGTCACATTACATTTCGCTGCTGCAAATCAGGCAGTCATTTAGGCGTTGGCTGGCTATTCTACAAAATGGAATGCCAACGCTGATTCATAGGTGCTATTCGACTTGTGAGAGGTGACTTGAAAATGACTGACAACACCATCATATAGATGTTCGCCAAACGTGACGAGAAGATTGAATCACGCTTCAACACCATCGAATCAAAAGTAGATGAGACTAATGGCTATCTGAAAGGTGTGGTTGAATCAAATCAAAAGCTGATAAAGCTTTTTACGTACAGCATAGCGGTAATCAGCTTCATCGCAACCATGGCAGTTGGTGCAATCATCGTTGGTGCGATTGGACGTGAAGGGTTTAAGACAGTCAGGGATGCAGTGCCTAATTTGACGTACTACATTCCAGCACCTAATGACTTAGACAGGTGGTAGAATAGGCATGGTGCAACATGGACTTGCTGAAGACAATATAGTTCAACATTGACAATCTTGCATTTGCAATAAGGTATGATGTCTGGGACTTGATGCCTGATGTGCAAAACAGAATGTTGCTGAAGCTTGATGAAATCTAGGCTGAATTAAATCGTGTAAAAGAAAGTAAGAGGTAATGAAATGATAAAGTGGTTCGTGACTAAAGTGATAATCGGCAAAGTCAATGATTTGCTTGATGAGTATAAGAGTGATGTCAACAAAGTGAAGGACACACTTCAAGTTTGGATTGCAAGACTTGAGAAAATCCTATCTTGCTTCAAGTCTACATTAGCTAAGCTTGATGATGGCAAGATTGACGCAGATGAGATTGACCAGACAGTTGCAGAGATTGAGGCTGTCATCAAGGAATGGTGACATGAAGAAGCTTGCTTTAATTATGTGTGCATTTCTTCTTGGATGTGCAAGTCAACCATCATTCAAAGATGGAACTATCACAAACTTAGGAGCAATGCTACCTTATGATGGACAACTGTATGGTGTGCAATTGATTTCGTATGTGAATGGATGTGTAGTACGTGTGCCAACTAACATGTGCTATGAGATTCAACGGAATCATTGTGCAACAAACTCTTGGATGTGGGGTATGCTTGAAACAACTGAATCAAGCGAGACTACAGTAAAACTAAAGTGATACAAACTATATACCAACGTTCTCCAGAATAACCCCTGTATGCATCAGACATATTATGGTATATTACATCAAGAAGGTAGTCTAGGATGATTTCTAGACTACTTTTGATTTTCTAGAACACACAGATTCAGCATTTTCACTTTTTAGACACTAACGGCATTGTCTAAAATTGAAAAAATTACCATCCTATATGATTGGAACTGCATAGGGTGTCCCAGAACTATATACTAAAATAAACCCATTTTAGGTATGTACTTTTCGCTTGACTTTTATTACAATAGTTAGTGTTCGCTAAGAAAATTACCGTACACTATCATTAAACAACAAAGGAAAAGAAATGAACAGAAGACCAAATGGTTTTGGGTCACTCATCAACAAAGGTGAGGGTCGAGCATGGTTAGCTAGATGGGTCTACAAAGGAGAAGTCTTCTACCGTACAACTGGTGAGACTGACAAGAAGAAAGCATTGAAGAAGCTAGAGTACATCACTCGTCCATATCGAGAGAAGAGAGCAATTGATGTTGAACGCAATCTTCTGAACAGGATTCAGTCACTTCAAGAGTGCTGTGCGAAGACACAACTTCCAATTGAATTGTTGTGGAATAAGTTTGCCAAGAAGCTGAAGCATGATGATGTGACTGACGGAACGACAAAAATCTATGAAGGTGCTGTCAACCATTTGATGAACTGGATGAAGATAAGAATCAAGAACACAAAAGACATCACCACACAACTTGCTGAAGAGTATCTTGATGAACTTGCTTCTTCGATTGGAACTAACACATACAACACACGTCTAGTCCTGTTCAAGCGGATTTGGAAATCGCTGAAAGATGAATTCAGCTTGAATGATGACGTATGGGAGAAGTTCAACAAGAGAAAAGCTGTTAAGTCAATACGCAGGACAATGCAGAACATTGAGATTGCAGACGTAATCTCTAAAGCAACAACAAAAGACATGAAGCTACTTTTGACAATTGGCCTTTACACAGGTTTGCGCATAAGTGACTGCTCATTGCTGAAATGGAGTGAAGTTGACTTTGAGAAGAAGATTCTTCGTGTACGTCCAATAAAGACACGCAAGCACATGGACGCACCTATAGAGATACCAATACATCCAACTCTGATGAAGATGCTTGAAGAAATGCCACATGAAAGTGAGTACGTAAGTCCACAAAATGCGAATGACTATTTGACTGGACATGCAAGTGGGAAAGTTGTTGAGTTGTTCAAACGTTGCGGCATTGTGACATCAAGAAAAGAAAATGGCAAGACGAAACTTGTTTGTGGATTCCATTCATTACGGCATACGTTTGTGTCAAACGCAATCAACTCTAATATGAACCCATTATTAGTTAGGAGCATTGTTGGACATAGTTCAACTGCAATGACAGAATCTTATTATCATTGCAATCAAGACAAGATGCGTGAAGGAATAGAATCACTACCTGATGTCATGTAGTTGATTCCGAAAAATTCTTGAAAAAAGCAGTGTATTTTGCTTGCGAATCTTGATACAATAATCAATGTTAGCTGCACCTAAGAATGTTAGCCAACACCAAACAAACAACAAACCAAAAGGAGAAAACAATGAAGAAGCAGAACGAAACGAAGAACGAAACGAAGGTCGAGCAGATGACTATCAAGCCTCGGCGTATGAAGAAGAGCAACATCTTCTTCCTCTATGTTGAAGGTAAAGGCTTCATCCACCTTGATGAAGAGGTTGGTGCAATGCCCAACTTCAACGATGGAGAGATTCTGAACTTCCCTTCAAGAGCGAGTGCTAACTACGCCCGTGAGTTTTTCATCAACATGAAGCTTGCAGAAAAGATTGACATCTTCGCTAAAGTTGGTTGAGAGGTGGCAGTATGACAATCATCGAGAACAGAACAATGGAAATCATCTGCCACAATCTGCCTGAGATTGCAAAGCAGTTGAAGCGGATTGCTGATGAACTTGAAACAAAGACATGCTGCATCTGTGGCAAGTCATTCAAAGGTCATGGACACAACCCACATCCAATAGCGAATGAAGGTGTGTGTTGTGATGAATGCAATGCAAAAGTTGTGGTGAAGCGAATCAAACAACTCGAAAGCGAGGTGGAATGACGATGCCAAAACAACAGCTGATTGACTACATCTATGGATATCTCTATCGAGAGTTCAACACACTCAAAGAGAATGTTGGAACTGATGGAGAAAGCATCTGGGTTGATACACCAGATGGAAACTACTCTGTGATTGTGCTGGAATGTGAGAAGGAGGAATCAAATGGCTGATATGAACAAAGTACATGCTATCATGCAGATACCAACCGCGATGCGGATGTATGGCACTTCAGACAAAGAGAAGTTTGAATGCTCTTATCCAGAGTATCAAGCACAGCGACCTGATTCAACATTCTTTGCTGACTTCTGTGTTGCATGTGTGTACGGCGAGAAAGCTATTGAAGATACGTACAAGCGTTGCTTCAATGGTTGGAAAGAGAACTACAAGATGTTCACTGAACTCGTCGCTATGCTAAACCATCATCTTTGGTTTTGGCATGAGCGTGGGATTGAAGAGTACGCACGTCTGTTTGATAGGCTTTGGAAAGAAGCTGATGCCTACGGATGCGAACACTTCAAAGACGAAGAAGCGAGATACTTCTTCAGCGTGCTAGACTAGTACAATATCATCAATCAGTTATCTCAATTGATGGTGGCTGTGGGATTGTCTGCCCACAGCCTTTTTCATTTGTCATAGAACTCTAGTTCGTAGCTTTTGCCTTCAGTCTCTGGCTCTAAGTCATAGTCTTCATCATCATACGCAATTGATGGTATGAACTCCATCGCTGAATCTGTGTCATTGTATTCAATGCGATAAACATAGAGCTTTAGCTTAGACTTGTCAAATGGCCCATCAACCTCTACATCAGCATACCACCAGCCTTTTTCAACCGATTCCCAGACAAAGTAGTGCTTTGCCTTAGTAGCAGCATTAAGTTCATCAGTGATTTTCTCAACATCTTTGCAATCTACCTTCAACACTTCATGGTGTTTGTCATCATGGACTTGAATCTCAGAATCAGAATAAGCACCATAATGTTGGAAGAAGCTTCTTGCATCATAGAATGAACCGGTGTCTTCGGCTAGTCTGAACTCTTCAGGCACTTCCTCTGCATCAAGCTTGTCTCGATAGGTACTACAATCACCGTCGCATTCGTCTTGGATGTACTTCCAAATGCTGTCTGGAATCTCTCCAACTACACACTCAGAACCCCAATTGCCTACATAGACTCTGTACGTCATTTCTAGATTTCCTTTCTTTTGGTTGCAGACATTATATCATAATTTGCTTTATTCAGGAAGTATCTAGGATGACCCAGGATGCATCCGTGGAAAGGTAATATAAACTATCATCTAGACAGCCCGGATTCATCAGAGGTCATCTGGTAGCATCTGGCACAATTAATTAAAATCTTTCAACAATCTATCAACTCTTTCTTGCTCTGTCTCAATTACTTTTTTGATTGAAATGAAGTTCTTGTACTCATGGTTCTTCTCAGTATTAAAGAATGTGGTGTATGTGATGTCAAGCAAGTCACCTTCTTCAAGCATGTTCAAGTCTATATGTTGTCTTTCCCAAATATTCAAGAAATTTGTGAAAATTCCATCTTCAGTTCTGACAAGCACTATAATTGTTTCCTGTCCAGCTTTAGCGATGAATTTACGTTGCTCTATGCTTTTCACTCTCGTTGTAATCTGCTTTGTGTCAACATTGTTCATTTTCATTTTAATCATCCTTTATCTTATATGTCTAAGTCATTTACAATCTGGTTTATATCATCATCTGAAAGTTTGTCTGGGTCTTTAGTTGCAAGTCTTTTGATTTTCCTGTCTTCAACTGATTTCTTGAACTTCTCAGATTTAGTGTAAGGTCTACGTTCTTTCTTCTTGAAACCAAATATATGTTTGTCTATTAACCGATGCTGGTGTTCAGTGTAATAGCCAGACTTAGTGTTGAATGGTGTTAGTTCCATGTCTTCTAATGCGAAAAGCTGTTCAAGCCGTTCAAATGGAATGTAGAAAGTGCTTGGTTTGCTAAACTTCTTTTCATTTGGTTTCCCACGATTGTATTTCCAATCGAACTTGTGCTTGTAGACAAGTTCTTTCTTATTAAGTCTAGCAAGCACTTCGTCAAGATGACGTTTGCCATCGCTTGTTCGTGTTAGTGCTTGGAGAATCTTTGAATCAATGTGGAAGTTCTTGTTGAATCTCGCCAGTTCTTTGTTTGAACCAGATTTGCATGCAATCTTGAACGATTCTAACGAACCATAGTGGTTCTTTATCGTCAACAATATTTTGAATGTGATGACTTGCGTGAAGTCACGTACTATCTCGTTTATGTTTAGTTCTTTCATTTTATTCATCTTTCATTTTAGTGATTGGACACTTAATCATCCATCACATTATATATTTACATTCTTAAACACCAAAAACGTTAAAAACCAAGAAAAAGATGTTGAATTTTATGAACATAATATGAACAAAGTTATGAACATTGTCACCTGACGTACATTTTATCACCAAAATGTCACCTGACGGCCAAAGTTATGAACATTGTCATCTGACGGTATATCAAAATGTCACCTGACGTTGCAAGAATTGTCACCTGACGTTATCCAAAAATGTCACCTGACCATATTAGAGAAATACATTTAAAGAAAGTCTTTTAATGAAATACATCTAGAGATATCCCTGAACAACTTTTCTGAATCAAAGAATCTGAATCTACTAGAATAGTCACCACCATGCCTTGCTGCGCAAGTCAGGTGGATGACAGGTAGAATTAGTTTCTGGAATCAAAGGAAGTTTAGAATACAAACAGTTTGTCTAAACTGTTGTCTAGTTCATCTGTTTGATATCAGAGACACCTAGGGTGTCCCTAGGGACACCCGGATTAGGTTGATATAGAAACATATATCTTAGGTTTGAAATCATCAGGAAGCATCCTGTGAACTGTTTGATTGAATCTTGATATTCAATGCTGATTGAACGTATCCATCATCTGTTGTTCTAGTCTCTAGTTCAAGATTGGTAGTCCAGTTGTTAGTCCATCTTTTGATGCGTTCTATGAACCACTTTTCTAAATCCTCTTTGTTCGAGAATTCTAGACTTTCGCTTTCATGTTGACTGTACTCATCGTAGAACGCATCTGCTGTTGCTTGCCACTTTTCCATTTCGTTTTCCTTTCACTTCTATTATAACAAAAATCTAGAAAAAGTATACTAATTTGTTTAGATTTTTTGATAAAACTATGTCAAGATGTCACGCTTTTGGACCTGTTCATAACTATAACTATAAGTTGTTCATAACTTTCAACATCTTTTTTGAGTTTTAGGCCACCTCGCCATTATTTTTTGGATAAATAATATATGTGAGATGATGAGTCTCACACAAACTGCGAGTTTACGGAAACCCACGGTTTGATATAATAAAATAAACAACAAAAGAAGGACACACAAAATGAAACAAAAACCTAAAAAATATGGAATCGCATACGGTTCCTAGAAACCTAGAAAAGCAGATGGCGTCTTTGAATCAATAAAAGACGCGAAAACGGAATTGGCCAAACATTTGGAATCCGGCAAGACCGCAATCAATGCTTATGCTGGATTCTTTGATTGGAATTCATATTTTGGTGGAAAACCACATATTGTTGAAATGTGATTCTAAATCCTAAGAATCTAAAAGCAACCTATCATATATTGAATTCGCATAATCCGAATTTCAATCCACGTATGACGAAAAGATAATCTCCATTCTTTTCGTCATATTTTCGTATATCAGCTTCCGCTGACAAGACACGCGCTTGGCTATGCAATGCCATGTCTCGGTCTTTTTTTGTTGGAAACAAGATGGTAGTTCCGTTGTGTTCACCAACAAAGAATTGATATCCGTATTTCATTTGATTTCCTTTCGACTTATTTGATTGGTTTTTCATCAATGAATATGTTAACAGTTGAACCACCTTCAGATTGAAGATTCCACCAATAGTCATTGTCTTCTGAGAATTCACCTTCAAACAAACCATTGTCATTGTAGACCTTGACTTGTTCTAAGACATAGTTCTTTGCTTTTCTGTATGTGTTGAAGACAGCAGTATCTGTCAATGCCATCACTGAGTCGCTATCAATAGTTGATACAACATATACTTTCATTATTGTTTCCTTTGTTTGTTGTTATACTACTATTATAACACAAATCTAGAAAACGTACACTTTTCAGATTGCTTTCATGACATAACCATTGAAATAACAACCATTGATTGGTGAAATCTCATATCCATTCCAATCAAAAGAATAGTCATTCATCCAAGCGAAACGGTTAAGTTCTCGTATATTCAGATTCTTCATTGATTTATCCTTTGTTTGTTGTTTATGTAATAATTATAACAAAATCTGGGATTTTGTTTACTTATTTTTCTAAGATTTTTTCAACTTTTTTCGCACAAGCTAGCAGTTTTCGCAATATTTGGAGTAAATAAAAATGTGGAAACAATTAGGTTGCCACATAAAACAAGGTAAACCACAATGAAAGAAACAACATACACGAAACTGCTTGAAGTAGTCCTGTCGTCAAACAGCAGCACGAAAGAAACCATAGAGATGCTTGAACTTCTCCGAAAGATGAAGTTGGCGCAGAAAGTCCTAGACAATTCAGATGCAGTCCTGATGGGAACTAAGCTGCATTATCTGAAGGACAACACAGTGGAGGACTTAGCATGAGCACATTCATTTCAGTGTTGATAATAGTGTTCTTAGTCACTAGCGTTGGAAAACTGCTGATTGCTTGCGCAGACGCAAAGCACGATGATGACTTGTACAAGAAGCAAGAGCAGAAGATAGCAGAACTCCAAAGCAGAATCAAAGAGTTGGAGGAAAAGCTATGAATTAGCGATAGCAAGATTGCTTAGTAGAGCAGCAGACTTCCAAGGTGCTTGACTAGTATTACACAAACCATGGAATAAAGTTTGAACGTGTGACAGACAAAGAACGCCAGATAAAAGGAATTGATTTGATTCTGTTTGGCAAGTCCGGCAAAAGCATAAAGATTGATGAGAAAGCCAAGTACAAAGGACTTCAGAAAGAAGGTGCTTAGTTGCCATCATACTCATTTGAAGTGTCAAGACTTTGTGCTGATGGGAAAAGACGCATTGGCTGGTTCATCGACAAGAAGATAGAGACAGACTTCTACTGCTATGCATTCCCAAAACTTGACAATGGCACTATCAAGCCAAAGATGCAAGTAGACTTGTTCAGCAAGAAGGACATAATCGCTATCATTGAGCAAGAGACTACGCTTGGCTACATCGAGCAAGCAGCATTTATGATGGATGTCAAAGGAACTAAATTAGTCAAGTTCAAGAACTTTGCATTATATAGGACACCAACATACAGGTTGCCAGAAGAGCCAATCAACATCGTAATGTCAAGAGAACTTATTGAGAAAACACCACACTTTAGGAGATTCTACGTATGAGACAGCAGAAACAACAATATTTAACATCAACTGACTTAGCAATTGAGCTAGAGAAAAGCCAATAGCAGAACGCACCGACTGAACAGGTTTGCATATATTTCAAGATGATTGCTACTCATCTGCTTGGAGATTCAAGATACAGGAACTATCCAAGAGACTTGCAAGAAGACATGGTTGGTGATGCTGTAATGAAGATGATAAAGAACATCCACAACTACAAGCCAGAGTTCAAAGACAAGTGCTTCAACTATTGGACTAGATGTTGTGAGCATTCGTTCTGGACTACATTAGGCAAGCACTACAAGTACATGAACATGGTAAGGCAGATGACATTAGACTTCGCTGATTAGCTTGAACCGTATGCACCACAATTGGCATAGCAGATTCGTGACAAGCAGATAAAGGTAGAACATAGCAAGGATAAACTCACATTCAAGAAGGAAAGCAAATGAGCATGACAAAGATAATAATGTCAATGCAGAAAGTAGTTGACTTCATCTAGAAATGATGAAAACCTAAGCAGAAAGAACACAAAGAAAGGAACACAACAAACAAACTTTCTGCTTAGGTTTTGGTGGACGAACGGCGAATTGAACGCCGACAGATGCGATGCAAGCGCAACATGCTACCATTATCATCATTCGCCCAAATCAGATTATACTTACATAGAAGATTTAGTAAGTATTTTCTAGAGACAATGAGTTTTTTAACCCCCTCACTTTTAGGAGTCTAAAAACACAAGCCGATT
>Ga0247608_10001984_pt1 | contig 26832 bp, 20 predicted proteins | sample 176DNAGHGlowgp2_FD_193490 | JGI IMG/M metagenome (GOLD analysis project Ga0247608, IMG submission 193490) | Sheep rumen microbial communities from Palmerston North, Manawatu-Wanganui, New Zealand - 1766 DNA GHGlow gp2 | ecosystem: Host-associated > Mammals > Digestive system > Stomach > Rumen ... | reverse complement strand
ACACCCTTGCGGAACCATGAAGGGGTGATGTCGCTGGCGTTGCTCGCTTTTCCTACGGTCTTGATCTTATGACCGACTCCCTGTGTCTCACCATAGCCGATGGCGATATAGGCCTTGATAACCTCGCCCTCTTCGAGTACGTAGGTTCCAGGTATCTTTGAGTAGCTGAGTCCCACCCAACAGGTATTCAAACCGAGTGTCTGAGCCAGAAGTACCAGATGCTCGCCGTAGTAGCCGATACGTTCATCGAGGTCTTCTGCCTTTTGGCCAGCCATGACCAGATAGTTGGTCACGTTGGAGAACTTCCCGTACTTGGCTAGCTTGCCTTGGAAGGCTTTGGGCTCATTCTTGACCAATTGGATATGCAGATGCCCCTGACGGTTCTGCTCTTCAATCTCCTTCTCCAGCACCTTGACAATGTCTTCTGCCAACGGCTGTGCTTTGTATGCCCTTACGCTATGGCGGGCTTTCATTGCTTCTTCAAGAGTCATATTAATATTTCATTTTTGTGTCGGTTGTTTATTTCTTTAATGTTTCGATGATTGAGTCTAATTCACAGGCCAGATGCGTGTAGTCATCCATCTGGAGCGGACAGGCCTTCAATGTTTCACCCATACCTGCAGGGATGAGTTTGTAGGCTTCTTCCTCCATGTCGCGACCTTTCTCTGTGAGGCTGACTATCTGCTGGCGCTTGTCCTGCTCACCCTTCTTGCGGCTGACAATGCCCAGCTTCTCCATGCGTTGGAGTAGGGGAGTCACGGTGTTCGTCTCCAGCAGCAACCGGTGGGCGATGTCGTTCACAGGCTGGCAGTCTTTCTCCCACAAAACCATCAGTACGAGGTACTGCGGATAGGTGATGCCTAGTTCCGTGAGCATCGGCGTATAGGCCTGCGTAATGAGTCTTGCTGCCGTATAGAGACGGAAGCAGATCTGATTGTCAAGCTGCATTTCTGCGTGCATAATTGTCGATAATTAATTAGCCAAGCATTTCTTCAATGTCTTTCTCGAAGTCTTTGGGCTCGGTAGTGGGCGCAAAGCGCTTGATGGTCTCACCATCCTTTGAGATCAGGAATTTGGTGAAGTTCCACTTGATGTCACTATCTTTCTCCACACTCTTGCTGATAGCCTTGAAGAGCGTCTTGGCGGCCTTTGCCTTCAGACCGTTGTACTCCTCGGTGGGAGCCTGTGCCTTCAGATACTCGAAAATGGGCTGGGCATCGGGGCCGTTGACATCACCCTTTCTCATGATTTGGAAGGTCACACCATAGTTCAGCTGGCAGAACTCCTCAATCTGTGCATCGCCCTCAGGATCTTGCTCCTTGAACTGATTGCAGGGGAAACCGATGATAACGAGTCCCTTGTCTTTGTACTTCTGGTTCAGTTCCTCCAGTCCTGCGAACTGAGGGGTGAATCCACACTTGCTGGCTGTGTTGACAATCAGCAATACCTTACCTTGAAACTGTGAGAAATCAATCTCCTTACCTTTGCTTGAAAAAGCCTTGAAATCATAAATCTTTTGCATACCTTATTTATATTTATTATTATTTCTGTCGTTTGCGATGCAAAGGTAATAATAATATTTTATATCGCAAACGATTTATTTTATACTTTAAGAATGATTAACAATCAGCAATACATCTTCAACCGACAGGTTCCTAAGAAGCGCTATGAATACGAGCATACCATGGAAGATGCCGACGATACGCCAGCTTATGCCAAGTCCACGCTGAGCGGTGTCAGCATCACCTTTCCGCAGAAATTTCACCGTTGTCTCTTTCGGCATTGCCAATTGGGTTCTTGATGATTTCCTCTGAAAGGAAGAATATCGAGAAAGAATCGGCACTTCATATGGAATTAACCGAAACTCAACCGAAACTCAGTCCTCGCTATGCCCTTCCTTCTCCCTCGCTACATACTAAGAGCATCACACCTCAGAAGAAACCTTCCAAGCCGCCGCAATGTCCTATGGCGGTTTTGCTTTTCCCGTCTCTGACATTCGTTGTTATAACCCGATTTTTCACGTTTTGCCCGAAAATATTTGGTTATTTACTCAAATTGAACTATCTTTGCAACCGTGAATGAACTATAAACCAGCATTTATGAGAAGGATGACAATCGTTATGGTAGTGACTGTTGCTCTTGTGGCAGCGGTGTTTGTGAGTTGTAAGTATTTCAGAGGCCAAATACTCGATGGCCCGGGCATGGAGCGTGACTCTGCTGATTACAGCGTGAAGGTGGACTCTGATAGCATAGTAAGGCAGGACATCACTGTTGATGAGAGGACGAAGGAGAAAATTGTGGGGATTATCCATGACCTGTATGTAGCAGCTTCACAGAACCAATCTGATATTGACAGCAGGTTTGCCTGTCGTGCATGGTGCGGCATGGTGGCTGCGGTGAATAAAAAGGATAATGATGTGGCGGAGATCGGCTTTTTCAACGACGACTATTGGACCATGATGCAGGATGACAACCCCAACGATCTGGAGGCGCGAGATATTCAGTTCGAGCAGTTGGACACAGAACAGGGTAGGGCAATGGTCAATTTCATACTGCAAAGCTCTGTTCAGACAGTGCACATGAAGTTTGTGTTCTGTCGTGATGACGGTGACTGGCTTATACACGATATCATACGTTTCTATAACGAACCTGACGACAAAGAGGATTCGTTCAGCTTTATGACGTCGATGAAGGACTATCTCAACGAGTCGGCCGAGACGGCATCGGAGCCATAGGTGCCTTAACTTTCTGCGGCTGTCTCGAAATAGTTCTCGAGTTCAGTGCGGGCGCTGCCTTCGCTGTTGGGCAGGTCGCGGATGATTTGACCTTTCTCCAAAAGGACGATACGTGTGGAGATGTCAATGGTATGGGCAAGATTATGGCTGGAGATGAGAATGGTGGCTCCCGTCTCATGATTATAGTCGGTGAGGATATGCTTCAGGATGTTTTGCGACGAGGGATCGAGAAAATTGAAGGGCTCGTCGAGGATAACCAGTTGCGGGCGCATGATGAGAGCTGAGATGATGCCCACCTTCTGTTTGTTACCAGCAGAGAGGTTGCGGATGAGCTTTTTCTGCCCGAATATCTCGCCACCTGCCAGACGCTCGTAGGCCTTCAGACGCTCGTCGATCTCAGTCTGAGGGAGACCTTTGATTTTTCCCAGAAAAGCGAATAACTCCTCGGGGGTGAGGAAGTCTATGAGGAAGGTATCGTCGATATAAGCACCGGTGTAGTCTTTCCATTCCTCGGAGTTTGCGGGGTTGATGACGAGAGATTCCTCATTCTTGCTGAATCGGGCGTCTGAAGGGAAGGTCAATATCACTTCGCCTTCGTCGGGCTTCAGCAGGTCGAGAATCATACGGAACAATGTGGTCTTACCAGCACCGTTGTTACCTACAAGCCCAAGGATATCCCCATCGTTGATGACGAACGAGGGGATATCGCTGGCTATAGTCTGCCCGAAGGCCTTCTTGATGTTCTCAATCTTTATCATTATACAATACCTTTTCCGTGACAGTTCTTAAACTTCTTGCCTGAGCCGCAGGGACATGGATCGTTGCGGCCGGGGAGCTTATCCTTGATAATAGGTGTGCGGGGCTGCTGGGCACGAGTGTCGTGCTGAGCGGCTGCCTGCTGATTGCGGTCGACGAGCTGCTCCTCGCCAACCTCCTGCTTCGACTCGGTATACTGCTGGCGCTGGGTGTGCTGTTCGGGAGCTGCCTCCTGCACCTGCTGCACCTCAGGAATCTGGGCACGTGTGAGAATGGAAGTGATGCGGTTGTACATCTCGTTGATCATCGCATCCCATACCTTCGCACTCTCGAGTTTAAAGATCAAAAGCGGGTCTTTCTGCTCGTAAGAGGCATTCTGTACGGAGTGCTTCAGTTCGTCGAGCTGACGGAGGTTCTCCTTCCACGAGTCGTCGATGATATGGAGCAGGATGGCCTTCTCGAACTCCTTGACGACTGACTTCGACTCGGTCTCGTAGGCTTCCTTGAGGTTACAGGGGATATTGAACATACGGCGACCGTCGGTGATGGGAACCATGATGCGTTCGTACATGTGGCCTTGATTCTCGTAGACCTGCTGGATGATGGGCTGTGCAACCTGCTGGATGCGCTCGGTCTTGCGGTTGAAGTTGCCAATGGCAGCTTGGAAAGCATTCTCGGTGAGTGTCTCACGCGGCTGGTTGATGAACTCGTCGCTGGTGAAGGGCACTTCCATCGAGAGAATGTGGAGGAACTCTTCCTTGCAGCCATCGTAATCATTGTTTTCGATGATGTTCACCACACGGTCCCAGATGATGTTGGCAATATCCATACCGATACGCTCACCCATGAGGGCGTGACGACGCTTCTCATAAATGACGGTACGCTGCTTGTTCATCACATCATCGTACTCAATCAGGCGCTTACGGATACCAAAGTTGTTCTCCTCTACCTTCTTCTGGGCGCGCTCGATGCTCTTCGAAATCATCGGACTCTCAATCATCTCACCATCTTTGAAACCTAAGCGGTCCATCACGGAAGCGATACGCTCAGAGGCGAACAGACGCATCAGTTTATCCTCAAGTGATACGTAGAAGACAGAGCTTCCCGGGTCTCCCTGACGTCCGGCACGACCACGCAGCTGACGGTCTACACGTCGGCTCTCATGACGCTCGGTACCGATGATGGCAAGACCACCGGCTTCCTTCACCTCAGGCGAAAGCTTGATATCGGTACCACGACCGGCCATGTTGGTGGCGATGGTGACGGCTCCCTTGCCGTTGGTGCTCTGACCAGCGAGGGCCACAATGTCGGCCTCCTTCTGGTGGAGCTTGGCATTCAGCACCTGATGGGGGATACCCTCTCGCTTGCCGGTTTCGGGATTCACATACATATCAAGCATACGGCTGAGCAACTCTGAGATTTCCACCGAGGTGGTACCTATCAGCGTTGGACGGCCAGAATTACGCATCTTCACGATTTCCTCGATGACGGCGCGGTATTTCTCGCGGGCGGTCTTGTAGACACGGTCGTCCTGGTCGTTACGAATTACAGGACGGTTGGTGGGAATCTCCACCACATCGAGCTTATAGATATCCCAGAACTCACCAGCCTCGGTAGAAGCGGTACCGGTCATACCAGCAAGCTTGTGGTACATACGGAAATAGTTCTGCAAGGTGATGGTGGCAAAGGTCTGTGTGGCTGCCTCCACCTTCACATGCTCCTTAGCCTCAACGGCCTGGTGCAGGCCATCGCTCCAGCGACGGCCTTCCATGATACGGCCCGTCTGCTCGTCGACGATTTTCACTTCACCATCGATTACCACATATTCGTCGTCCTTATTAAACATACAGTAGGCCTTCAGCAACTGCTGGAGAGTATGTACACGCTCACTCTGAACGGCATAATGGCTCATCAATTCGTCCTTCTTGTCGACGCGTTCCTGATCGCTAAGGCCTGTCTCAGCCTCAAGGGCAGAGAGCTCGGAGGTGATATCGGGCAGCACGAAGAGCTCGGCATCGTTCACTTGTTTGGCCAGCCAGGCTGTACCCTTATCTGTGAGGTCGCAGGAATTCAGCTTCTCGTCGACGACGAAGTAGAGAGGTTCCACACACTCCGGCATACGACGGTTGTTGTTCTCCATATAGATCTCCTCGGTCTTCAGCATACCTGCCTTTATACCTTCCTCTGAAAGGTATTTGATCAAGGGTTTGTTTTTCGGCATGGCCTTATGCGAACGGTAGAGCGAGAGGAAACCCTGATCGAGCTTCTCCTGACCTTCTTTTTTGTTACCGGCCTCCATCAGTTCGTTACCTGCTGTGATCAGCGTCTTGGCATCAGCAAGATACTGTGTGGCCAACTGTTTCTGTACACCCACGAGGCGCTCTACCAACGGCTGGTATTCCTCGAACATCTGGTCGTCGCCCTTTGGTATCGGACCAGAAATAATGAGCGGGGTTCGGGCATCGTCGATCAACACGGAGTCTACCTCGTCTACGATGGCGTAGTTATGGGCGCGCTGCACAAGGTCGGCAGGCGAGATAGCCATGTTGTCACGCAGATAGTCGAAACCGAACTCATTGTTGGTACCAAAGGTAATATCAGCCTGATAAGCCTTACGACGCGCTTCGGAGTTGGGCTGGTGCTTGTCGATACAGTCGACACTCAGACCATGGAACATATAGAGCGGACCCATCCACTCAGAGTCACGCTTGGCCAAATAGTCGTTTACCGTGACGACGTGAACACCATTACCAGTGAGGGCATTGAGAAACACGGGTAGGGTAGCCACAAGGGTCTTACCTTCACCAGTGGCCATCTCGGCAATCTTTCCCTGATGGAGAACGAAACCACCAAATAACTGCACGTCATAATGGATCATCTCCCATTTCAGATCGTTGCCGCCTGCTGTCCAATGATTATGATAGATGGCTTTGTCGCCATCGATGGTGATGAAATCCTTGCTGGGATCGGCTGCCAGTTCGCGGTCGAAGTCGGTGGCTGTGACAATGGTCTCCTCATTCTCTGCAAAACGACGGGCGGTCTCCTTGACGATAGCAAACACCTCGTACATTACTTCATCGAGGGCCTTCTCGTAGATTTCCAGCACTTCTTTTTCTATCTTGTCAATCTGTGCGAAAATGTCGGCACGCTCATCGATCGGTGTGTTCTCGATGGTGGCCTTCAGTTCGGCAATCTTGTTTTTCTGCTCTGTAGCAGACGACTGTACCTGTTGCTGCAACTCCTTCGTACGCTGACGGAGTTCGTCATTGCTCATGGCTTCAATCTTGGGGGTAATGGCTTTAGCCTTTTCCACAAGCGGCTGAATCAGTTTCATGTCGCGTGATGACTTGTCGCCAAACAATGACTTTAAGATCTTGTTGAAATTCATTTTTTTATTCTTATTTTTTATAATTTGCTACTAAAAACACGAAAACGGGTGCAAAGTTACGAATAAATGAGCGAAAAACCAAATATTTTTGGATAAATGCCAGAACAAAGTTCTGCATATCAGAACAACGGTTCCGAAGAGCAGGCGTTTGGCGCCCTGATACGGATGGTTTTTGCGATGGTCGGTGCGATGCGATCAATGGTGACAGGCGTTTTTATTCGCTCGGCTTTCGTACCGGCTCCATAGATGATAATGGGAAATTGTACAAAAGAGGCTCTCGAAAGATAGTCTTCTTTGGTATTCTCGTTCTGCAACTGCCAGCCTGGAGATACCTCAATGAGGATGTCACCATTGCGCTCAGGATTGAAACCATTGCGTATCTTGCTGATCTGTAGATTGTTGCCGCTGAGCAGTTGCAGGGAGGTATAGACATTTCGGACACCAGACATCTGGGAAATAAACTCCTGGGCCCGTTGTGTGGCATCGGTCAAACTGATACGCTTGGATTCCAACAGCTTATGGTTCAGGTAAATCTCGTTGCTAAAACAGGTCTCGACATATTGTCCTTGTCCCCAGATGGCACCGAAATACATGTTCAGCAAATTGGCCGTACGGTTGATGTAAAAGACCCCCGAGGGGATATGGTATTTCTCGTAATCGGCACTCTCCACATCACTGTAGCCTGTGCTAGTGAGCACAAACATAATATGCTCAGCACCCAAACGCTGCTCTAGAGCTGTGATCAAACGCGACAGTTCACGATCGATACGGACGTAGGTGTCCTGAAGTTCCATCTGACATTCTGACACTGGCTTGTGATCGTAAGTGCCTGCGTAGTAAGTAAGGCAAAGCATATCTGTGACGCGATCATAGCCCAACGCGTTGTTCGTGACACACTGTGTAGCGAGATCGGTCACATCTGTATTGACCAGCCCGCTGGCTTTATATTCTATGAATTTTCTTTCATCCTTGAAGACATGTTTGAAGGGTTTCTGATCACCAACATGCTGATAATAGTTAAAGGTGCCAGCTAGCGCAAAGACCGGTTCCCAAAACTGGGATTGTATTTTAGCCTTAGGTGATTGTAACTCATTAATATACAAAAGCCATGAAGGCAATGACTTTAAGTAATACTCGGAGGTGTTCCATTGGCCGCTGAAATCATCCAGCCAGAAGGCAGCATCGGCAGCATGTCCGGCTGAGAGAATAGCAGCATCCTTCTGTGGAGCAATTGCGAAAATTTTTGACTGTCCATCGGTGGCCACTTTAAGTTCATCGCAGATTGACGACACCTGCATCTGAACAGGTGAATCCTGTCCGGGCTTCCGTTTGTCTTCAGTGCAAAGCACAGAGCGCAGTGTCTCTTTGTCGAGCCATTTTTCACCAACAACACTATGGTAATAAGGTGAGACACCAGTAAAGATTGACGAAATGGCAGAAGCACGATTAATGGTGATGAAGGGGTAAGAGGCATTATCGTAGACCAGACCCTCGTTTAACAATCGCTTGAATCCGCCTTTGCCATAAAGGGGTGTAAAGGCCTCCAGATAATCACTGCGCAACTGGTCGATTGTGATATTGACCACTAGTCGCGGTGCATACTTGATGGTATCTTGTGCACTGAGAACTTCCGTATTGAATCCCAATACGGAGAACAATGTGATGTATAGGTACTTGTTTTTATGCATTTCTATAATGACTCCAAAATCTAATTAGCAAACATAATGCCAAAAGCATCATCCCCTCAGCATACTCCTGGAAAATGGCGCCGAGATAAAACAGAACGACCATCGTGAGGAGAATGGTCCACCACAAGGTTTTCTTGCGTTTCAGGATGGCGGGTATAAAGAATAAAGGTAAGGGGTTCAACAGCAGAATCTGAAGATTGGTGCTGGTGGTGGGATGTTCTGAGAAGAGCATCGCAAAGAGCACGCAGCCTGCCAATCCCTGTAACAACATGAGCAGGGTGTCCCAGTATTTGTAGGTCTTATGTCTACGCCATTCGAGAACCAGCACGAAGAGCGAAACAGCCAGAAATATCAGAAAAGCAGCCAAAGGTGAAATGGGAAAATCGTCTTCGATAATCTGTACACCCGGGGGTACCAGGATATCACGCTGGCCAACAAGTGGGCGGTATTCGCCATCCTTATAGATTTGCGTATGATCGAAGTCGTACATCAGATTATGCGGCAGAAACTCTTGCTGCTGGTAATTGGTCGGCTGGTCGGCCTTGACGCCTAATAGGATGTCGTTGCCAAATTTTGCCCAAGGATGGTTTCTGACGCATTCATGCACCATCTCGCGATAAGTGGGGAAGAAATCTTCACGCAGCTGGTACTCTATCTTTCCGTTGATGCTTCTCAGGATGATGTCACGCGGACGGGTAGAGCAGTTGTCGTAGAAGAAATTATAACGATAGGTGCGATTTTCTGGTTGTAGGTTATCATTTAGGGCCTGTATGACAGCCTTCTTCTCTTCAGCCGTCAGGTTGAGCTTCTGTTCTGTCACACTGCTGCCCCATTTGCGATAATAGTTGCAGAAATAGGGCATTGGTGTGGTGCCCAGTTCATAGTCGGTCAGACCGAAAACAAAGCGGAGTACAAAATGAGGTGCTTTGAAATTGAAGAGTCCCCAATTAAAGACCACATCTTCGCCCGTACGGAGATCATGATAGCGGAGTGCAGAATGACCATAGAGGCTGTAAATCTCTTCATGCGGTGAGCAAGTGAGCAGGCTGATGTCAACGGAATCTAAATCCGAAGTAGACTGATTTTGAGCACAAATAGGCAATATGCCACTGATTATCAGTAGGATAGATGCTATTGCAAATGTCTTAAATGTCATTTTTAAATGTTTCACGATGCAAAAATAACTTATATTTTTCAGTAAAAAGCGAATATTTCAATTTTTTTTCAATAATTTTGCACGCTGAAATGATTTTCAACAGATAGTGAAATACAATATGAATAGAATTCTGGTCAGTTTTCTGATCGCATCGTCTGCGATGACTGCCTTTGCCCAAGGTGCCACGAACTCTCCCTATAGCCAGTTCGGCTTGGGTGAGATAGCCCAGCAAGGTGCCAGTCAGAACAGAGGAATGGACGGTCTCGGTATCGCCCTTCAAAGTGGTAACCATGTGAATACCTCAAACCCCGCATCTTATGCTTATGTTGATTCTCTGACAATGCTTTTTGATATGGGTCTTTCTGGTTCCATCACGAATTTTGAGGAGAATGGCGTGAAGAAGAATGCCCGCACAGGTGGCTTCGAATACGCAGTTGGTTCATTCCGTCTCTTGAAGAACGTGGGCGCATCCTTTGGTATTCTGCCCATCACGAATGTCGGTTACAACTATTCCAGTTCCAAATATATTGCTGATGCACAGACCGCTATGTCGACAATGTATACGGGAGATGGTGGTATGCAAAAACTATTTGTAGGTTTGGGAGCACGTGTGGGTAATCTCTCAGCAGGATTCAATGTCGGTTATCTCTGGGGCGGCTATACTCACCGCGTCACTTTGTCAGGTTCCTCTTCTGTCAATACACTGCTGAAGAAATACGAAACGGATATTTCAAATTACGTATTGGACTTTGGCCTGCAGTATAATCTCCGTCTGAATAAAACAGATAGGGTGACGATTGGTGCAACCTATGGACTTGGCCATAAGTTGAACGCTGATGCAACTTGTGACATCGTCAATTCGAATTCAACCATCAGCAAAGCCGATACGACACATTGGAAGATTGGTGATGCATTTGAGCTGCCCCATACCATCGGTGTAGGTCTGGCTTATACGCGTCAGAATCAATTGACAATAGGTGTGGATGGCACCATGCAGCGTTGGGGCGATTTGAAATTCCCCAAGGAAACAGACGGGCAATATCAGTTGGCATCTGGCTTGCTGAAAGATGCCTATAAGGTAACGCTAGGTACGGAATGGACACCCCGCTATAACAGTCGTCGACTGATCGATCGTGTCAAATACAGAATCGGTGCCAGTTATGCGACTCCTTATTATAAAATAGGTAATATAGACGGTCCGAAGCAATATAGTATCAGTGCCGGATTCGGTATTCCCATTCAGAATCAGATTAATGCACGCTCCTATCTGAATATCAGTGCCCAATGGGTGAATCAGTCGATTGACGGTTTGTTGAAAGAAAATACTTTCCGTATCAATCTTGGTATTACCTTTAATGAGCGTTGGTTCGCCAAGTGGAAAGTGGAATAAAACATATTCAGCGTGGTATATGGGCGAGTCTGATGCTTGCCCATATAGCGCTTTTCTCCTGTGAGGAAGCACAGGAGCATACGGCTCCCGCCATCTACGATAGGGATTCTGTGTCGATGATGGTCTCTTATGGCGTTAACACCCTGATCAGTGACTCGGGTGTCATCAAATATAAGATTGTAACAGAGCGCTGGGATGTGAATACGGTCAAGCAACCCACACGCTGGACTTTTGAGAAAGGTGTGTTTTTCGAGCAGTTTGACCAGCAATTCCATGTCGAAGCTTATGTTCAGGCTGATACGGCTTGGTATTATGATCAACAGAAGTTGTGGCATCTGCGTGGTCGTGTGAGAATCAGAAATGTTAATGGCCTGATATATCAGAGCGAAGAACTATACTGGGACGGTCTCAAACATGAACTTTATTCGAATGTATTCTCTAGAGTGACAACCCCCGAGCGCACCTTGCAAGGTACTTACTTCCGTAGCGATGAGCAGATGCGTCATTATACGGTCAGCAATTCCAAGGGGTCTTTTATGGCTGAGGATATGACTGGCGATAATAAGAATCAGGAGACGGCTCCTGGCGACACCACACAACAACAGACAGAACCCATTCTTCGCCCACAGGCACAGAAACATGCGAAGACCTCACAAGAGATTTCACAATAACGCTACTCAGACATGTCGACACTCATTATAGGATTACTTATTTCGATGCTGTTCTCTGCCTTCTTTTCAGGCATGGAAATAGCCTTTGTGTCGAGTAATAGGATGCTGGCAGAGATGGACCGAGAGAAAGGCGGCTTGTCACAAAGGGCTATCAGTATGTTTTATCAGCATCCTAGCAACTTCGTCTCAACGATGCTTGTGGGTAACAACATCGCATTAGTCATCTATGGTATCCTTTTTGCGCAGATTTTTGACCAGACGTTGTTCTATCACCTTGACGATGGTTGGCGGGTAACTTGTGACACACTGTTGTCGACGCTGATTGTACTTTTTACGGGCGAATTCCTGCCTAAGACCATCTTTAAGAGCAATCCGAACATGATGCTGACGATTTTCGCCATTCCCGCCTGGCTGTGCTATGTGATATTGTATCCCATCAGTCGAATTGCTACCCTGCTTTCAAAAGGCATCCTCCGTATCTTTGGTGTCAAGATGAATAAAAACATTGGAGACAAGGAATTTACGAAAGTCGACTTGGACTATCTTGTTCAATCCAGTATCGACAATGCGAAGGATGATGAGGAGATCGGAGAGGAGGTCAGAATCTTTCAGAATGCACTCGATTTCTCAGAGACGAGGGTCAGAGACTGTATGGTTCCCCGTACGGAAATTGATTCTGTTGAGGATACGGATACTATTTCAGACCTGAAACAGGTGTTCACTGAAAGTGGGCACTCAAAGATTGTCGTTTATCATGAGGATATTGACCATGTCATAGGTTATATTCACTCTTCCGATATGTTCCGTCTGACAGCATCGGATAATGTGCGGATCACGGAATTAAAGACGCAGATTATACGCGAAATCAGTTTTGTTCCAGAGACGATGTTTGCTTCTAAGCTCATGAAGTCGCTGATGCAGCAGAAACGCTCACTGGCTATTGTCGTCGACGAGTTTGGCGGTACTAGCGGCTTGGTATCACTCGAAGATATCATGGAGGAGATTACGGGCGAAATAGAAGATGAGCATGATAATAAAAGTCATGTTGCCAAACAGGTAGCGGAAGGCGAATATGTACTCTCTGCACGTCTGGAGATAGAAAAGGTCAATGAAATGTTTGCTTTGGAGTTGCCTGAGAGTGACGAATATATGACAATTGGCGGCCTTATTCTTCACGAATATCAGTCTTTCCCAAAACTCAATGAGGTGATCCGAATCAAATCATATGAGTTCAAAATATTAAAGAATACAGCCACAAAAATTGAACTCGTGCGACTAAAAGTGATGGAATAAGCATTTTTAACCCATGAAATTTGTTGGCGCATGCTTTTTTTTGCTGAAAAATTTCGCTGTTTCCGACAATTTTAGTAATTTTGCCGACTGAATTGCGCATTGCGCATGAATAACAAATTGTATAATAAGAAAATAAAAATAAAAAATTAAAACAAAATGGCAGCATTAGGAAAAATTAGAAAAAGAGGCGTGACTCTGGTGATCATCATCGGACTCGGCCTGTTCGCCTTCATTGCTGAAGAGGCTTTCCGTTCTTGTGAAGCAACTAAGAACCAACAGCGTCAGCAGGTAGGCGAGGTGTTAGGTAACAAGATTAATGTGCAGGAGTTTCAGGCTCTTGTAGATGAGTATCAGGAAGTCATTAAGATGACTCAGGGTCGTGACAACCTCTCTGAAGAAGAGTTGAATCAGGTGAAGGATCAGGTCTGGAACCAGTTTATCAACGACCAGTTGATCTCCAATGAGGCAGAGAAATTGGGTCTGACCGTTACTGATGAGGAATTGCAGAATATCCTCAAGGAAGGTACGAACCCCATGTTGAGACAGTCTCCCTTTGTGAATCAGCAGACTGGTCGTTTCGACGTCACGATGCTCACGAAGTTCTTGGGAGAATATAAAAAGAATGCTGGCAACCCCCAGCTTTCAGAGTCATATGAGCGCATTTATAAGTATTGGCAGTTTATTGAGAAGCAGCTGCGTTCACAGACACTGGCTCAGAAGTTCCAGGGTCTTTTGGTTGGCTCTCTGCTCTCAAATCCCGTTTCTGCTAAAATGTCTTTTGATGCTCAGAATCAGGAGAATGATATTTTGCTGGCTAGCATCCCTTACAGCTCAATCAACGATAACGACGTGCAGGTAAGTGACGCTGACATCAAGGCAAAGTTTGATGCAGAAAAGGAAATGTATAAGCAGACGATGGAAACCCGTGACTTCAAGTATGTTGATTTTCAGGTGCTTCCCTCTGCTGCTGACCGCGATGCACTGATGAAGACGATGAACGAGGCTTATGAGAAACTCCAGAGCGGTGCTAATCCTGCTGAGGTCGTTCGCAAGTCACAGTCTCTGATACCTTATACCGGTATTGTCGCTACCAAGAACGCTTTTCCACGTGATATCATCAACCGTTTCGACTCTATGTCTGTTGGTGAGACCAGCCGTCCATTTGAAACCACATCGGATAATACGCTGAATGTTGTAAAACTGATTGCCAAGACACAGGCTCCTGATTCTATCGAATACCGACAGATTCAGGTTACCGGTGAAACACTTGAGGCTATCCGTAAGACTGCTGACAGCATCACTACCGCTCTGAAGGCTGGTGCCAACTTTGAGGAACTTGCCAAAAAGTATGGCCAGGAGGGTAAGTCTCAGTGGCTGACTTCTGCTATGTATGAGAATTCCAACAGTATGGACGAGGAGTCAAAGAACTATCTGGCTAGCATTAACGCCCTCGGTGTGAATGAGGTAAAGAACCTGGAGTTCTCTCAGGGCAATATTGTGATGCAAGTGTTGAGCCGTAAGGCTATGGTCGACAAGTATGATGTGGCTGTCATCAAGCACACCATCGATTTCTCGAAGGGTACTTATTCTGACGCATACAACAAGTTCAGCCAGTATGTCAGCGAGAACAAAACTTTGGCTGATTTGGAGAAAAACGCTGATAAGTTTGGTTTCAAGGTCCTGGAGCGTAAGGATATCTTCAACTCTGAGCACAATGTGGTAGGCCTGCGTTCTACCCGTGAGGCAATGAAGTGGCTCTTCGATGCTAAGGAAGGTGAAGTCAGCCCGCTGTATGAGTGTGGTAATAATGACCATTTGCTCGTTCTGGCTCTGACCAAGATTCATCATATTGGCTACCGCGACCTCGAAAGCGTGAAGGATATGTTGAAGACTGAGGTGCTCAACGACAAGAAGTTTGAGCTGATCAAGACAAAATATGCTAATGTCAAGAGTTTGGCTGATGCTCAGAAGGCTGGTGCCAAGGTTGACTCTGTAAACCAGATTACCTTCGGTGCACCTGTATTCGTACAGGCTACCGGTGCTAGCGAGCCTGCTCTGTCAGGCGCTGTAGCTGGTGTGAAGCAGGGTGAGTTTAGTCCTGCTCTCGTAAAGGGTAATGCCGGTGCTTATCTCTTCCAGGTTAACCGCAAGGCTGCTCGTGAGGGTGAGAAGTTCGATGCTAAGGCTGTTGAGATGCGTCTGCAGCAGCAGGCCGCTCAGGCTGCCAGCCGTTTTGTCTCTGAGCTTTATCAGAAGGCGAATGTGGTTGACAACCGTTACCTCTTCTTCTAAGTTTCTATTTTAGAAATTGTATAAATTAGTAACAAATCCTGCAAAATATTTGCAGGATTTGTTTTTTGTTCGTATATTTGCAAACGTTACACATTATTATATTAATAACTAAACAAAAAACAAATTCGATTATGAAGAAAAAATTTATCTGCGCCGTTTGTGGATATATCTATGAAGGCGATGCTGCTCCTGAGAAGTGCCCAATCTGTAAAGCACCTGCTTCGAAATTCTCAGAACTAAAAGATGAGGGTGAGACCACTTATGCCACCGTTCATCGTATCGGTGATGGCAAACCAGAGGGCGTGTCACAGGAAATGATCGATGACCTGCGTAACCACTTCAATGGAGAGTGTGGCGAGGTTGGTATGTATTTAGCGATGTCACGTCAGGCTGACCGTGAGGGTTATCCCGAAATCGCCGAGGCATTCAAACGCTATGCTTTCGAAGAGGCTGAGCACGCTTCGAAGTTTGCTGAACTGCTGGGTGAGTGTGTATGGGATACGAAGACTAATCTCGAGAAGCGTGCCGCAGCAGAGGCTGGTGCCTGCGAGGATAAGTTCCGTATTGCCAAGAATGCTAAGGCTGCAGGTTTCGATGCAATCCACGACACCGTTCATGAGATGGCCAAGGACGAAGCTCGCCATGGTGCAGGTTTTGCTGGTTTGCTGAAACGCTACTTTGGTAAGTAGACATACAATAAATCATTAAGAAATCCGTTTTATCTATTGATGAAACGGATTTTTTATTTCTTTCTTATCCTTTCTGCCCTAGTAGCCTGCGAAGACGATGACAGTTTCTCATCAGCAGGCGGACTGATGCTGACTTTTGAGAATGACACCCTCAAAATGGACACTGTATTCTCAAAATCGTCGTCGTCAACCTACTGTTTTTGGGTGCATAATTATAACAACAAGGGCTTGAAGCTCTCGAGTGTCAGACTATCAAAAGGCAACCAAACGGGCTTCCGCGTGAATGTTGACGGTTCTTATCTCGACAACTCTAATGGTTCTATTGTGAACGATTTGGAAATCCGTCGCAAAGATTCTATCCTTGTTTTTGTAGAACTGACCCCCTCTGATGCCCGACAGTTGGAACCGCGATTGGTAGAGGATGACTTGGTGTTCTCGCTAGAAAGTGGTACAGTTCAAAAAGTGAACCTTCGGGCGTGGGCGTGGGATGCAGAACGATGGGACCATCTTATCTTGCAACGTGACACGACCATCACTTCAGTGCGTCCTATCATTGTGTATGGTCCTCTGACTATTGCCAGTGGCGTAACGCTTACATTAAAGAATACTACGCTTTATTTTCACGATCAGGCAGGTATTGACGTGTATGGAACATTGGTAACCGATAGTTGCCTGTTTCGTGGCGATCGTCTCGACCGTATGTTCTCTTATCTTCCATATGACCGTGTGAGTGGCCAATGGAGTGGCATCCATTTTCATGAGACTTCTACAAAAAACTCCTTGATAGATACTGAGATCCGTAATTCTGGCGATTATGCCATTTTGTGCGATTCTGCTGATTATAATGCGAATGAATTGCGTTTGGATATGTTACGATGTGTCGTTCATAATGGCGAAGGTATGGGCATTGCCTGCAGAAATGCGAATATCCGTCTGCAGCAGTGTCAGATAACGAATATGGGAGGTGATTGCTTAGCCATCGATGGCGGACAGGCACAAATTCATCGGTGCACACTTGCTCAATTCTATCCATTCGATGGCAATCGTGGAGCGGCTCTGTTCTTTACTAACACCTTGCCGTTACATCAACTCTTCTGCGATAGCAGTATCATAACAGGTTATGCCGAGGATGTGCTGATGGGTATACCAATAGATTCTACCCAATTCGAATATCAGTTCATGCATACACTCATCCGTACACCACGTGTGGAAACTGCCGATTCCGTCCGTTTCTCCAATATCATATGGGAATCGTCTAAAGACAGCATTCAGGGCACTCGCCACTTCCGCCTCATCGACGAAGATAACTTAATCTACGATTTTCATCTCGACAGTCTTTCTACTGCCAAAGGATTAGGATGCTATTAAAACTCTGAGAAACAGAGTGGCAATAACGTTTCGATGCCATCCATCTTATAGATATGCTTGCGACCATAGAGTAGGATACGGATGGGCTTCTTTGCTCTTGTTTCCGACTCAAGAATCACCTGCCTGCATGCTCCGCAGGGTCCTGTTGGTTCCTCTGTCAGTTCACCATCTGTACCACGAGCTGCGATGGCCAGCATCTTCACGGGAACATCCGGATACTGTGCACCTGCATAAAACAACGTTGTACGCTCTGCACAAGTGCCCGAAGGGTAAGCTGCATTTTCCTGATTACTGCCTGACAATTCAACGCCATTTTCAAGAAGTACAGCGGCTCCTACCTTAAAATGGGAATAAGGCGAATAACTGCGGTCGGTAGCAGCGATGGCTAGTTCTATCAAATGGTGCTCTTCTTGAGAGAGTTCTTCGATCTGACAGACCTTGATAAGGGATTTAAGTTCCAGATTTTCCATATATTGCTGATATTTTGGGCAAAGATACAAATAATCTGCGATAATCTGCGAAATCTGTGGCTTTTTTTATATCTTTGCAGCGAAAAAACTTAAGAAGCATGAAGAAAGCCCTATTAATAATATTCACGATTTACAGTTCACTCTTCGCTGCTCATGCACAGATTAGGTGGAATGAACGCTATCAGCAGTATATCAATCAATATAAGGATATCGCTATCGAGGAGATGCATCGTTGGAAGATTCCTGCCAGTATCACCCTCGCACAAGGTCTCTTTGAGAGTGGAGCGGGGCAGAGTGAGCTTGCCAGGAAAGGCAATAATCATTTCGGTATCAAGTGCAATGGTTGGACTGGTCGTAAGATCTATCACGACGATGATGCCCGCAACGAGTGCTTCCGTGCTTACGACTCACCCTTCGAGTCGTTTGAAGACCACTCGCGTTTCCTCGTCAATGGCCAGCGTTATCGTAACCTGTTTAATCTGAAAACTACAGATTATAAAGGATGGGCTCGCGGTTTGAAGGCTGCTGGTTATGCTACCAATCCGCAGTATGCTGACAAGCTCATCGAGATTATTCAGCTCTACAAACTCTACGAATACGACACTGCCAAGCGTGCAGACCGCTTTATGGTAGAGCACACAAAAGATCGGAATGTAGGTGGCGAAGCCTTGCACCCTATCAAGATCTTCAATAAGAATTATTATCTCATAGCTCGTCGAGGCGATACGTTCAAGAGTATAGGTGAGGAAGTGGAAATCAGTTACCGCAAACTGGCCAAGTACAATGAACGTTCGAAGAATGACCGTCTTACCGAGGGTGAGGTTATCTGGCTGAAGAAAAAGCAGAAGAAAGCGCCGAAAGACTATAAGGGTCGCTTACATTATGTCCGTCAGGGTGAGTCCATGTACTCTATCGCACAGTCCTATGGTATACGTTTGAAGAGTCTTTATAAGTTGAACCATATGTCACCAAACGACGATATCCACGTCGGACAAGGCCTGAAATTGCGTTAGTTTTTCTTCTTGCGTTTCTTTTTCTCACTCGAGAAAAGATCTCCAAGGCCATTGAAGTCTTTCTTCATAATAAGACCAATGCCCTGAGTGTTCAGCGATGATTTGGTGAAATAGCGGTCGTTGGTCATATTATACATCTTCACTGAGAGGTTGCCATTGGGGAAAAGCAGATACTGAATGTCGAAATCACCGATAAACGACTTGGTAGCCCGTGTGGCATTATCACGATAGCCAAACTGTCCGTTCAGCAGCAGACGGTTGTTAAGCATACGCCCACTGATGAGTCCCTCGTATTCTGCATTATGCCAACCCTCGTTACCTGTTGTAATATTCGCTCCAAAATTCCAGTTGTCGTTCTTGATAACGGTGTTCAACAGGGTGTTAATCTGAGCGGAAAGCGTTCCTGAGAGCAGACTCTGCATAGCGAGTGATGTCTGATCCTGCTGGGTGGTGGCATTGTTCAGACCACGGTTGTAGAATCGTCCTATACCCAAAAGATAGAGCACTTGCTGGTTCATTTCCTGTTGACCGTTAATCACAGAACGAATCATCTGCTGTTCGTCGGCATTCACCGTTGGCATCTCCAAGTCGAAGTCCACTTGTGGCGATTCTGGCTGTCCGGTGATATTCATCAGACAATTCACGCGGATTGTGTTCGAAGCAAACGAACTGCCGATATTCAGGTCTGATAGCGACACGCCACTAACGGTGTGAAGGGCCTGCAGGTTGAGAGCGGCCATATATGGATCGCCCCCAAATACAATAGTTCCCCCAGGGTTGAAGGTAAAATTCTTTTTGATGATATTCTGGATAGTTACCCCGTATGTACCGTGATCGACGGTATAGGTACCAAACATATTGAAAGGTCCTTTATTATAAAAAGTAGCACGGATTGTGCCATCGCCATTCAGGGTAATATAGTCGTTGGTATTGGCATCCATCAACAAGCGCAAGGTCGCCGCTGGTGTGCAGTTAATGAGAAAGTTGATATAGATATCCGTAGGAATGTCGATTTCCTCATCATCGCTGTTTGCTGAAGTGAGGTTTCTCACTACCTTCTGTGAAGAGCCAGAACCCCATTGGATGAACTCCTGATTGGAGATGGCATCCGGTGAGGAAGCATTATAAACAAATACACTGTTCTCCTGTGGTGTGATATTACAGTCGATGGTCACTTCGCCTGGGCGCCCTTTGATACTGACATCTCCCGTTGCAAAGACCGTGCCATAGAAATTGCTATCATCAAAGTCCTTGAAATCGTAGGCCAGCAGATTGTCGGCATTGACAAACAAGTCGAAGGTCAGACTGGTGAGATGCTTATGATGAATACCGCCGCTTAGCGTTGCACGATGTCCATAGCGATCGGTGAGAGGAAGACCACGTAATTCTATCTCGTCGGGAATAAAGACCACCGTGTCGCGATCCATCTGGTAGGTGGTATTCAGTGCAGTCACACTGGCTTCTCCCTCTACAGCCAACTTTCCCGTCAGATTCATCTCATCGAGGGTTCCTGCAAGCAACAGACTGCCATCGGCATGCCCCGTGATATGACTAAGGAAGGAATTGGTGAAGTTGTGCATGAAATCGATGTAGGTCTGATGGGCATCAATGTTCAAGGCAATGGTATTGTGGGTTGGCGATACAAAACCGTAAATATCAGTAAAGACACCAGGCCCGTCGTTGGCTTGGGCATTAATATCAATTTGTTCCTTTTGTTTGTTCCAGAATACAAATGCATGAAGTGTTCCCATGCGTCCACGTTCAAACTTGAAGTTGTTCACATCGAGTTTGGCATGTGCGTCAAATTCGTCGAAGACAGACTTGGCAACCGCTGTACCAGTAATCTTGCCGCTGAATTCTACTGCATCGAAATTCACAAGATCAAGAATATACGACACCTCAACCTCATTCAGATCTATTGTCAGCGAGTCTTGTGAATTCTTACTGGCTCTGCCGTCGATGGTGATGTGCTGCTGGTGATGGTGCACATTAAAATGATCGATGAGCAAGTTGTTCTCCGAATAAAGGATATCGGAAGGTTCCACGTTCCAAACAGTGTCATTGAGGATGATATGCGAAGGCTGTATACGGACATGAGCCTCAGGTTTCTCCGCAAGATTGCGATAAAGAGTCGTGATGGAGTTCAACTCGCCACTCATATGGTTTGTCGTATTGCCGCCATTCCAACTGATACGGGTATCGAGATTGTTGTCTATGGCCTTAGCCAGGATGCTGAGATCTAGCTTATCGCTTCCACTGCCTTGTGTTACGTTTACATCGCAGAGCAGTGTGTCTGTGGGTGATGAGAGATGCACCTCACCATTGTAATAGGCAGAACCATCATAGGTGAAAGCCGGTAGATGGCTGTCGAGGTTGAAGGTATGGGTGTTGTCGTTCACTCGCATGTCGAGTGTGGCTGGTTGCATGATGTTTAAATTTACCTTCAGCAGCCGTTGTAGCCAGTCCGACTTGTACACCTGTAACCTCGCTATGAAATTATTGCGCGCATTGTCTTTGTATTTCGGCAGTCCAGGCAACGTTGGTAACTTCGAGCCTATCATATTGATAAAACTCTGGGGTAGGGTGCCTAACTCGAAATCACCCTGTAAATCAACCTTTGCAAAGTCGCTGATGAGTGATAGTACACGTCGTCCCTCCTCAATATCCGATGTCAGCAGCAGGTTGTCGATACGGTAGGGCTGCGACTGGTCGTCTTCTGTCATTGAGAAATTGCTGATCCTCAGGCTGCCGATGGCGTCTTTCAGCTTACTGGCAGTTACATCGGCTTGTATGTTCCCAGAAAAGACTGCAGGGCCCCATTGGTCAGTAAAACCTAAGGCCTGAGGTACGAAATGTTCGATGGTGCCCGAGAGATTCAAATGTTTCTGTTCGCCTTTAATGCCTGTAACACCGCCTTCCAACGATGCGATGATATTAGAATCGTCGATTTTTACCAAACCATCATATCCTTGAGGCGAATAATTACCATTCAGTTCGATGTTGCTAAACGAATAGCCATTATAATCAAATGTAGGCACCTTGCCATTGACTTTCAGGTCAGGTGTCCCTCCTGTTCGTAGTTTCCCTGCAAATGACAAGTCTGCAACCAGTTTTCCGAAACGCTCATTGTTTGTCAACTGTTTCAGGTCGAATTCCGGGGTGGTGACGGTACCTTCAAACTCGCCATTGCCATTCTTGTGGAGGTTCAGCTCGGCTTCTCCAATGGTGGTAGCAAGATTGCCTCGGGCCATCATCATACCGTTATGATCTCCGCTGAACAGACCATGTATCTTCAGTGAACCGATTCTGGTTATTTCTTCTGGAATGGCCTCGATATTCTTATGAAGGAAGTCAATAACCGTTTCCGACAACAGCAACTGGGTTAAGTCCAGTTTCCATGCTGGTGTCTTATCCTGCCAACCATCGAAAAAGCCGTTGGCCGAGAGTTTGATGTCGCCTGCCTCCGAGGCGATATCCAAGTGTGGAATATCAATATGTCGGTAGGTACCATTGAAACGTGACGAGAGCGACAATTGCCTCTGGAAATTCTTTAGCGAAGGATAGAAAGCTCTTAGGTCAGAGGGCGTTATGGAAGAATTGTCGATAGCACCACCATAGATGAGCGATGATGTCACAAGTCCCTTTTCATCCCATTGATAGCTCGCATCCAAGGAGTCTATCTGCAAGCGTGAGCTAGGCATTTCCAACAGGAATTCACGCAATTCGGCTTGCTTCTTGTCAGCATGCAGACGAAGCGACAGACGATTCACTGCAATACCGGAGTGTTCCTTAAAACCAAGTCGCTTAATCTGAACATTCAACGAGTCGTCGGTCAAGGCCTTCAACAGAATGTGGGCACTGATATCTGAAACATACAGATGCTGCGGATTAAACTGTCCCGGTGTTTTGGCTACATCCTGACGGTCGAATCTCACACTCGAATGTCGCATGATAAAGGTGTTCACTCGTAAGTCGAGAGGTGTGTGGCTGGTGGTGTCCTTCGATGCCAGCGAATCGATCACAAACTGGAAATTGGGCTTCGACAACGAATCTTTCTGATAAAAATGGGCATTGGCACCAAATAATTGTGCCGATGAAATGCGTATTTTTCCAGTTGATAGCGGAAGCAGGTCGATGCTCGCCGAAAGACGTGAAATTTTCAGCATCCGCTTATTCTGTTGGTCCAGTATGGTCACATCATCGATGATCATACGATTAAACAGTCCGATGTCTACACGCCCGACACTCACATAGGTGCCAAGCTTGTCGCTAAGTATCTGGGCAATCTTGCTGCCTATCAAGTCCTGACAGAAAGGCAGACGGGTTGCACCCATCACCAAGAGGTATAGAGCCAAAAGACTCCATACAGTCCAGCTGATGATGTGCTTCAATGTCTTCAAATTAGCTATTTCTGTTAGATACGGATAGCAAACAATTGCAGGTTTCCGCGAAATTCTCCGCAAATGTACGATAAAAAGTTGTGATTTCTACATTTTTCGGAAAGAAATTACGCTGCATATTCATATTTTTTATTAATTTTGCATCCATCTTGGTACAACTATTCACAAACATTTATATAAATGGAAGGTAACTTAATTAAATTAAGCAAAGGCTTGGACATTCATCTTCAAGGCAAGGCTGAGGAGAAAAAGATCCAGTTGAAGTCGAATGGCAAATATGCATTAGTGCCTGACGATTTCGAGGGGGTCACTCCAAAAGTCGTTGTCAAGGAGGGTGACAAGGTTAAAGCCGGGGATGCCTTGTTTGTCAACAAACAGTATCCCGATGTGAAGTTTGCCTCGCCTGTGAGCGGTACCGTCCGCGAAGTGGTGCGTGGTGAACGCAGGAAAGTGCTCTGCATCAAGGTTGATGCCGATGCTCAGCAGGAGTTTGCGGACTTCGGAAAGCGCGACGTTGGCAGCATGAGTGGCGAGCAAGTGATAAATGCGCTGCTGGAAGCAGGCTTGTTTGGTTACATCAATCAGTTGCCTTATGCTGTGTCCACCAATCCGAGTGTCCAGCCGAAGGCAATTTTTGTTTCTGCCCTTAGGGACAAACCCCTCGCTGCTGATTTCGAATACGAGGTAAAGGGACAGGAACAGGATTTCCAGACTGGTCTGACGGCGCTTTCGAAGATTGCCAAGACCTACTTGGGTGTCGGTGTTAATTCTGCCTTGAAAGGCATGAACGATGTCGTGGTGAATGTCTTCGACGGCAAATGCCCTGCAGGCAATGTCGGTGTTCAGGTGAACCATGTCGACCCTGTGAACAAGGGTGAGGTGGTATGGACCATCGGCGATCCTACTGTGGTGCTCTTCATCGGACGTCTCTTCAACACCGGTAAGGTGAACCTCTCTCGTACCGTAGCCCTTTGTGGCAGCGAGATCACCAGTCCTGCCTACGTCGACATGCTGGTGGGTGAGGAACTCTCAACGCTTCTGAGCAACAGCTATGATGCTTCAAAAAGCGTGCGTATCATCAATGGTAACGTGTTGACGGGCAAGCCCACCACGAAGGAAGGCTTCCTCGGCGCTCATACCAGCGAAATCACCGTGATTCCCGAGGGCAACGATGCCGACGAGATGCTGGGATGGATTCTCCCACGCTTCAAGCAGTTCTCCGTGAACCGCAGCTACTTCTCCTGGCTTTTAGGCAAGAAGCAGTATGCGCTTGATGCCCGCGTCAAGGGTGGCGAGCGTCACATGATCATGAGCGGTGAATACGACCGTGTGCTGCCGATGGACATCTACGGCGAATACCTCATCAAGGCCATCATCTCTGGCGACATCGACCGTCAGGAGCAGTTGGGCATCTACGAGGTAGCGCCCGAGGACTTCGCCCTGGCAGAGTTCGTCGACTCCTCGAAGCTTGAATTGCAGCGCATCGTGCGTGAAGGTCTCAACATTTTACGTAAAGAAAACGCATAACACTATGAGCTTTTTAAGAAATTACCTCAATAAAATCAAGCCGAACTTCGAGGAGGGTGGCAAGCTACATGCCTTCCGCTCGGTGTTCGACGGCTTTGAGACCTTCCTTTACGTGCCCAACGACACGGCGAAGGCTGGTGGCGTGAACATTCACGATGCCATCGACTCGAAGCGCATTATGAGTATGGTGGTCATCGCTCTGATGCCAGCCATGCTGTTCGGTATGTACAATATCGGCTATCAGAACTATCTCGCTTCTGGCACCCTCGCAAGTGCTGGTTTCTTCGAGATCTTCTTCTATGGCTTCCTGGCTGTACTGCCCAAGATTCTCGTCAGCTATATCGTCGGTCTGGGTATCGAGTTTGCCTGGGCCCAGTGGAAGGGCGAGGAGATTCAGGAGGGTTACCTCGTATCGGGTATCATCATTCCGCTGATCATCCCCATTGGCTGTCCGCTGTGGATGCTGGCTCTGGCCTGCGCTTTCAGTGTCATTTTCTGTAAGGAGATTTTCGGTGGCACCGGTATGAATATCTTCAACCCCGCCATCGCAGCCCGTATGTTCCTCTTCTTCGCCTATCCGTCGAAGATGACAGGCGACACCATCTGGGTGGCTCAGAGCAGCTTATTCGGTCTGGGCAACGATCTGCCCGATGGCTTTACCGCTGCCACACCACTCGGTCAGATCGGACAGGGTATCACCCCCGATGCTTCAGTGATGGATATGGTGCTTGGCTTTATTCCCGGTTCTATCGGTGAGACATCGCTCATCGCCATTGCCATTGGTGCCGTTATCCTGCTGTGGACGGGTATTGCCTCTTGGCGCACGATGCTGAGCGTGTTTGTTGGCGGTGCTGTATTTGCATACATCTTCCAGGCCACAGGCTCGTCGATAGAGTGGTGGAAGCATTTCGTCATGGGTGGCTTCGCCTTCGGTGCTGTGTTCATGGCTACCGACCCTGTCACCTCGTGCCGTACCACCACCGGTCAGTTCATCTATGGCTTCCTCATCGGTGCGATGGCCATCATCATCCGTGTGATGAATGCCGGCTATCCCGAGGGTATGATGCTGGCCATCTTCTTTGGTAATATGTTTGCTCCCACCATCGACCACTTCATTGTGGAGCGCAATATCTCGAAACGTTTAAAGAGAGGAGGTACCAAATGAAACTGAATACAAATTCGAATTCGTACATTATTATATATAGTGCGATACTCGTGGTCATCGTGGCCTTCCTGCTGGCATTCGTCTATCAGGCGCTGAAGCCTATGCAGGACGCCAATGTGGCCCTCGATGTAAAGAAACAGATCCTCTATTCACTCAACATCCGCGACTTAGACGGTGCAGAGGCCGAAGCCAAGTATGCAGAGGTAGTAAAATCAGAGACTGAGGTTGACGGACAGAAAGCCTATGCCTGCCTTGTGGAAGGCGAGGAGATTATGGTCTTTAGCCTGAAGGGTATGGGCCTTTGGGGTGGAATCAGCGGTTATATCGCTCTTCATGGTGAAGATGATCCCACCGTCTACGGAGCCTATTTCAACCATGAGAGCGAGACGGCCGGCCTAGGTGCTGAAATCAAGGACTCGCAGGCCTGGCAGGAGAAGTTCATTGGCAAGAAGGTTTTTGCCGATGGTGACGTGGCTCTTTCTGTCGTAAAGAAGGTGGATGATCCTGAGACTCAGGTGGATTGTGTTACGGGAGCCACCTTGACCAGTAATGGTGTGAATGACATGATTAAACAGGGACTGAAGATCGCTGCACAACGATTTCTGAAAAAGTCGCAAGCTGACTGCTGCGAATCTGAGAAAGCAGACTCGTGCTGTACCGGCGACAAATCCAAGGACTGTTGCTCAGAACCTGAACTTAAAGTTAGGGAGGAATAACTATGGCATTGTTAAGTAAACAGAATAAAGAGGTCTTTACTAATCCGTTGAACCTCGACCACCCGATCCTCGGACAGGTATTGGGTATCTGCTCGGCACTCGCCGTCACTTCGCA
>Ga0247608_10001980_pt1 | contig 26855 bp, 24 predicted proteins | sample 176DNAGHGlowgp2_FD_193490 | JGI IMG/M metagenome (GOLD analysis project Ga0247608, IMG submission 193490) | Sheep rumen microbial communities from Palmerston North, Manawatu-Wanganui, New Zealand - 1766 DNA GHGlow gp2 | ecosystem: Host-associated > Mammals > Digestive system > Stomach > Rumen ... | reverse complement strand
TGGCGCTCAGCCTTGAACTTGTAGGCTATGGCCCATCGGGGACTCTTGGCCGTGAACCCCAGGGCGCGTTGTTGGCGCAGGGAGTTGACCTTGAGCACAATTCCGTCGGTGGCCACAGGCAACTGGCGACGGGCGGTGTCCCAATAGTTGATGAAGTTGAAAATCTCGTCCACGCTGTGGACCTTCCTCATGCCTTGGCTCACCTTGAAGCCCCACTGCCGGGCAGCGTCGAGGTTCTCGTAATGGCCGTCGGCGGGCAGCTCTTCGCCTAAGAGATAATAGAGGTAGGCATCGAGCTGGCGCGAAGCCACGACACGCGAGTCGAGGCTCTTGAGCGTTCCGCTGGCAGCATTACGTGGATTGGCGAAGAGCGGCTCCTGTGCCGCCTCGCGCTCTCGATTGAGCCTCTCGAAGCTCTCCCAGGGCATGAGTATTTCGCCACGAATCTCGAACTGACGCGGATAAGTGGCGTTCTCCTGGTCAAGCACCAGGGGAATGGAGCGTATGGTCTTCACATTCTGAGTGACATCGTCACCACGCTCCCCATCACCACGGGTGACGGCTTGGGTGAGCCGCCCATTGACATAGGTGAGCGAGATGCTCAGCCCGTCGTACTTCAACTCGCAGCACACCTCGAACGGCTCGCCGCCAAGGCCTCTACTCACCGACTGATACCAGTCGCTGACATCCTCGCGGCTGTAGGTATTGGCCAATGAAAGCATGGGATAGCGGTGAGCCACCTGGCGAAACTCCGCCTGCAGGTCGCTACCCACGCGCTGGGTAGGCGAATTGGGGTCGAAGCACTCAGGATGACGCTCCTCAAGGCTCTGTAGCTCGTGCATCAGCAGGTCAAACTCCTGGTCGCTGATGGTTGGCTGGTTGTCTATGTAGTAGCGTCGGTTGTGGTCGTGCAGCTCCTGCCTGAGCTGGGCTATGCGTTGTATTTCGTCCATAGGGTAATGTATAGTAAAAGACATTAAAAATTGCGATGGCGGAATAAAATGCCGCACAATGAACGAAGGGAATTATGGCGGAACTATAAATCTCCCCTCACTTGCCCCACCCCCCGACGGGAGGGGAGTAGTGGGCGTTTCCCTCGCCGAGGGGAGGGAAGTTTGTTCAGTAGTATAAATGGAATTAGAATGTCAGTGGCTGCTCGGGGGTCCCCATGGGAATGGGAAGATCGTCGAAGGAAGCGTCTCGATCGGGATTGAAGGGAGCGGAGTCGCCATTGATTGTTGAGCCTACAATCTCGCCACCGCCTGCCGGCGCGCGGTGGCCAAGCTGGGTGTCCTCTGGGTTTTCGAAGCGCGTGAACTCTCCCCGGAAGGTGAGAAGCACGTCGCCTGTAGCACCCTTACGGTGCTTGGCAATGATAATCTGCGCCTTTCCGTGGAGGTCGACACCTTTGTCGTCTTGATAGATGTGGTAGTACTCTGGCCGGTGTACAAAGAGCACCATGTCGGCATCCTGCTCTATAGCTCCCGACTCGCGCAGGTCGCTCAGTTGAGGTCGCTTGCCCTCAAGGCCTTCGCGGCTCTCCACTCCACGGTTGAGCTGCGAGAGGGCCAGGATGGGTATGTCGAGTTCTTTAGCCAAGCCCTTGAGCGAGCGAGAGATGGTGGACACCTCCTCCTGTCGGCTGGAGAAGCGCATACCGTTGGCGTTCATCAGCTGGAGATAGTCAATCATAATAACCTTTACGCCATGCTCACGCACCAGCCGACGAGCCTTTGTACGCAGTTCGAAGACAGAGAGGCCCGGCGTGTCGTCGACATAGATGGGTGCCCCCATCAGACCATTGATGCGCTCGTCGAGGCGACTCCACTCGTCGGGCTGCAGCTGCCCGTTGAGCAGCTTGGAGCCTTGTATCTCGCAGCAGTTGGATATGAGTCGCTGCACAAGTTGCACGTTAGACATCTCAAGCGAGAAGAAGGCCAAGGGCACCTGATAGTCAGCGGCAATGTTCTTGGCCATGGACAGCGCAAAGGAGGTCTTACCCATAGCCGGTCGTCCGGCGATGATGACCAGGTCGCTGGGCTGCCAGCCAGACGTAATGTCGTCGAGTTTATGGTAGCCGGTAGGCACGCCAGTTATGCCGTCTTTGTTGGCAGCAGCCTTCTGTATGACGCCGATGGCGGTCTTCACCACAGGATCAATCTGGGTGTAGTCCTTCTTCATGTTCTTCTGCGACAACTCGAAGAGGGCACCCTCGGCGTGCTGCATCAGCTCGTCAACGTCGATGCCCTCGTCGAAGGCCTTGGTCTCGATGTCGCTGGCAAAGGAGATGAGCTGTCGGGCGAGAAACTTTTGAGCAATGATGTGTGCGTGGTATTCCACATTGGCCGAGGAGGACACTCGTGAACTTAGCTCAGTGACGTAGAGCGGGCCGCCCACAGCCTCAAGATTTCCTGAGCGTGCAAGCTGGTCGGTGACGGTCATTATGTCTACCGGCTTCTCTGCCAGCGACAGGTCGCGTATGGCTGCGTAGACCTTTTGGTTGCGCGGTTCGTAGAAACTTTCGGGATAGAGCAGCTCGCAAACCACGGCGTAAGCATCCCTGTCAATCATCAAGGCCGCGAGCACGGCCTTCTCCACATCAAGCGCCTGTGGCTGAAGATGCCCGTAGGTGTTGTCTACGGGCTGCTGTTTGTGTGGCCTGCGGCCACTGTTGTTATTGTCTTGTACTGCCATGAGAAAAGAGATGACGTTACTGCTTCCAGGTGGCTCCTTGTCGGAGTATAAACTTGATGCGACTCTTCTTAGGAAGTTGCGGCCGCTGCCACTGTCCGCCCAATATCTGAATAGTTGTCTCAGCCTTCGACTGGGTCTGGGCTGCTGCTACGGCCTGTTCGAGCGAAAGATAGTCGCCACGCCCAAGGCGGTCGACAGTGATGTCGGCCTCGGTGCGATAGCGACGCAACAGGGGCACCGTGTCGCACAGGGCATCGGCAAGCAGCCGCGCCACCACGTGGGCACCGTGGACGTTATAGTGGGTGTTGTCCTGGCGTCCCTGGGGCACGCTGGGTTCTTCGCCGGGCAGGAACCACATGTGGAGCTTACGCGAAGCCTCAGTGCCCAGGCCCTGCTCCAGGTCGTGGGTGATACGGTTGGCATCGACAAAGTGGCAATTCATTCTTTTGGCCACGTCGCGAGGAGCCTGGGCATAGAGTCCGTGAGTGTCGACGAGAGAGTCGCCCTCCACCAGCCCCTGAGCGTCCTTGAAAGTGGTTTGTCGCAGGGCCTCGTCGTCGTCGTTTTTGGGAGCCACCCGAGCAAAGTTGCGGCGAACGACACAATTCATCAGCACAGGAATACCCCCGTGCTCGCGTGTCTCGCGTACAAACTTGGCCAGGTTGTAGTCGAAGGTGGAGCCTGGGTCGGTATGGCGGTCGGCCTTGGGCTTCTCGTCATTGTGCCCAAACTGTATGATGACATAGTCGCCGGGCTTCATCTTCTGCAGCACCTTGTCCCATCGGCCCTCATTGATAAACGACAGCGAGGAGCGACCGTTGACGGCATGATTGTCGACGACGATGTTGTCGTCGAAGTAGCACTGCAAAGCCATGCCCCAGCCACGCTCCTTGCGCTCGTGGGAGATGTCTTTGTTGGCCATAGTAGAGTCGCCAATCATGAAAATGGTTGTCACCTTGTTGCTATCGGCCGAGGTGAGCAGGGAAAGCACTGCCATAGCCAGGGTTAGTAAACGACTGGTATGCTTCATCTTATTGTTTCAATTAGCTGTTCTGGGGTAAGGAGTTTCTGCTCTCCGGTGAGCATGTTTTTCAGAGTTATCTGCTGCTGCGCCATCTCTGTTTCGCCAGCCAGTGCCACGTAGGGGATTTGGCGGGCATTGGCATACGACATCTGCTTCTTCATCTTCGCTGCGTCAGGATAGACCTCAGTACGAATTCCTGCCTGGCGTGCCGCCGCTGCAATGGGCAGACAGTAGGCTGTCTCCGTGGGACCGAAGTTGATGAAAAGCAGCTGCGTGGTCTGCAGTGAGTCCTTGGGATAAAGGTCGAGGGCATTGAGCACGTCGTAGATGCGGTCAACACCGAAGGACACACCCACTCCCGAAAGCCCCGGCATGCCAAAGATGCCAGTGAGGTTGTCGTAGCGTCCGCCGCCGGAAATGCTCCCCATGGGCGTATCAAGGGCCTTCACCTCGAAGATGGCTCCGGTGTAGTAGCTCAGCCCGCGCGCCAGGGTGAGGTCGAACTGCAGCTCATTATTGAGCCCACAAGCCCCCGTCGCTCCTGTCGCGCCACTGCCGGGCACTGCCGTACCTGCGCCGAGCGTGCCAATGATGAAGCGCAGCTCTTCGACTCCCTTGAGGCCGGTCTCGCTCGTGGCGAGCACTTGGGCTATGGTGCTGAGCTTTTCCTCGTTGGTTCCCCCAAGCAGGATGATGGGCTGTAGCTTGTCCACCTGCTCCTGGGTGAGTCCGGCAGCAAGCAGTTCGCCGTTAACGCCGTCGATGCCTATCTTGTCAAGCTTGTCGATGGCTACTGTGATGTCTACTATCTTGTCGGCGGCGCCTATCACCTCGGCAATGCCAGAAAGTATCTTGCGGTTGTTAATCTTTATCTGTACACACACGCCAAAACGGCTGAACACGGTATCGACAATCTGCATCAGCTCAACTTCGTTGAGCAATGAGTCGCTACCCACAACGTCGCCATCGAACTGATAGAACTCACGATAGCGCCCCTTCTGCGGGCGGTCGGCACGCCACACGGGCTGCACCTGGTAGCGCTTGAAGGGCATCTGCAGCTCCTCACGGTGCATCACCACATAGCGGGCAAAGGGCACGGTGAGGTCGTAGCGTAAGCCTTTCTCGCAGATACGCGAGGCTATCTGCAGCACGTTGCGGCCTATGAGCTGCTCGTCGGGAACCTTTGACAGGTAGTCGCCGCTGTTGAGAATCTTGAACAGCAGTTTGTCGCCCTCCTCGCCATACTTTCCCATGAGCGTCTGCAGTGTCTCCTGGGCTGGGGTCTCTATTTGCTGGAAGCCATATAGCTCGTAGACGCTACGTATGGTGTTGAAGATATAGTTGCGCTTGGCCATCTCCACGGGGCCGAAGTCGCGCGTGCCTTTGGGTATGCTGGGTTTCATGCGCTTATTCTCTGATGATGGTCTGTTCGCGGTCGGGGCCTATCGAAATGATACAGATAGGGGTTTCGAGCTGCTTCTCAAGGAAGCCGATGTAGTCAGCAAACTGCTTGGGGAACTGGCTCTCGCTTGTATACTGCGTCATGTCAGTCTTCCAGCCAGGCAGCTCTTCGTATACGGGTTCGATGCCATGCTCTATGTCGTAGGGGAAATAGTCGATGAGCTGTCCATTCTGGCGATAGGCCACACAGGCCTTGATGGTGTCGAAGCCGTCGAGCACGTCGCTCTTCATCATAATGAGCTTGGTCACTCCGTTGACCATGATGGAATAGCGCAGCGCCACGAGGTCAATCCATCCACAGCGGCGCTCGCGACCGGTGACGGCCCCGTATTCGTGGCCCAGGTCGCGTATGCGCTGCCCGGTGGCATCGAAGAGCTCGGTGGGGAAGGGACCGGCACCCACGCGCGTGCAATATGCCTTCATAATGCCGTACACGTCACCAATCCTGTTGGGACCTATGCCCAGTCCTGTGCAGGCGCCGGCGCAAATGGTGTTCGACGAGGTGACAAAGGGATAGCTTCCGAAGTCAATGTCGAGCATGGTGCCCTGTGCACCCTCGCACAGCACGCTCTTGCCACTGCGCAGTATGGCGTTGATCTCGTGCTCGGAGTCCACGATGGGGAACTGTCGCAGATAGTCTATGCCCTCAAGCCAGCGCTTTTCCACTTCGGCTATGTCGTAGCTGTAGTTGAGCGACTTGAGTATAGCTTCGTGACGGGCCTTGGCAGCGGCATACTTCGCCTCGAAGCCGTCGAGTATGTCGCCCACGCGCAAGCCATTGCGGCTCACCTTGTCGGTGTAGGTGGGACCTATGCCCTTGCCGGTGGTGCCCACACGATTCTTGCCCTTCTGCGCCTCGTAGGCGGCGTCAAGCACACGGTGGGTAGGCATAATGAGGTGAGCTTTCTTCGAGATGTGCAACCGGCTCTTAAGCTCGTGGCCGCTGGCCTCAAGGGCCTTGGCTTCTTCCATGAACAGATCGGGAGCCAGCACCACGCCATTGCCTATGATGTTGACCTTGCCACCCTGGAAAATACCCGAGGGAATGGAGCGCAGCACATATTTCTGACTTTCAAACTCCAGGGTGTGCCCAGCGTTGGGGCCTCCCTGAAAACGGGCTATCACGTCATAGCGCGGGGTGAGCACGTCTACCACCTTGCCTTTTCCTTCGTCGCCCCACTGTAGCCCCAACAGCACGTCGACCTTTCCTTTGTTGTCTGAGATGTTCATTTCTCTGGTTTATCTGGTTTTGTTTTCTTGTTTTTCTCTGCATGACGCTGACGCGCCAGCTTGGCCTGGCACGACGAGCACACACCATATATATATAAGGTGAAACCGTCCTTGCGAAATCGCTTCAGGCGCAGGGAGTCGATGGCCTGGTTAATCTCGTTGGAGCGCACCTCAGTAACTTTGCCACACACGGTGCACATCTGGTGGCAATGAGAGTTGTTGTCATAACAAGCCTCGTACTTGGTAGTGCCCTGAAAACGGTGGCGGATGACCAACCTTAGCTCCATGAACAGATTGAGCGTGTTGTAGAGCGTGGCCCGACTCACGGGAAAGCGGTATTTCACCGTGAGCATATCGCCCAGCTCGTCGAGAGTGAAATGGCCTTCAGTGTCGTAGACAGCACGCAATATCGCATAGCGCTCGGGCGTTTTGCGATGATTGTTTTTTTCCAGGTAGCTATCAAGAATCCGCTCAACAGCGGCTTTTACACTATCTTTCATTACTTAAAGCTTCATAAAACCGCCACAAAGGTACGAATAAGAGATCGAAAAACCAAATTTATTTGTTTTTTTTAGCCAGTACACCTTCCAGAGAGTGTCATTCTCCACGCTCCATTCCCTGTTCTTCACCCATCTTTCAGCCTGCCGACACAACGGCTCGCTACAACGCCCCCACTACTCCAGGCAGCTCATAGTGTGCAGCGTGGTTTTGCCACGCTGGCTACTGCTGCGACAAGTAGCGTGCACACATCTCTGCACACCGCTCGCCGTCGACGGCAGCCGAGACTATGCCACCAGCGTAGCCAGCCCCTTCGCCACAGGGAAAGAGGCCCTCCAGGGACACGTGTTGCAGGCTTTGGTCATGGCGCAATATGCGTACTGGCGCCGACGTGCGGGTTTCAACGGCTATGAGCACGGCCTCGTTGGTTAGAAATCCGTGCGCCTTTCGCCCGAAGTCGAGAAATGCCTTCTGTAGCCTCGACACGATGGGGGCGGGCATCCAGAAGTGGAGCGGCGAGGATATGAGGCCTGGCGCATAGGAGCTGCGGGGCAGGTCATAGCTCAGCCTGCGGTTGACGAAGTCGGCCATGCGCTGCGCAGGTGCCGTCTGGTGGCAGTTGCCCTGCTGCCAGGTGTCGCGCTCCAGGCGCTGCTGGTAGTCCATCACGCGGAGCGCCCCATCGCCAGTCACGTCTTCGGGGCGCAGCTCCACCACCATGCCACTGTTCGACCAGGCCGTGCCACGGCTGGCGGGACTCATGCCGTTGACCACCACCTGCTGCGGGCCTGTGGCTGCGGGGATGACGTAGCCGCCCGGACACATGCAGAAGGAGTAGACGCCACGCCCCTCCACCTGAGTCACCATGGCATACTCGGCCGCGGGCAGATACTTGCCACGGCCCTGGCGGCTGTGGTACTGTATCTGGTCGATAAGTGTGGCCGGATGTTCCAGCCTCACACCCACGGCTATGCCCTTGGCCTCGATGGCCAGACCCATCTTGTCAAGGTAGCGGTAGACATCGCGCGCACTATGGCCCGTTGCCAGCACCACTGGCCCGTGAAACTCCCTCTCAAGGTAGCGCGTCTGGCCGTTGTCGCCGACGGTGGCCACGACGGCCTCTATACCAGCCACACGCCGATGGTTGTCCACAAGCAGGCTGGTCATGCGCGTCTGGAAATGAACCTCGCCGCCACTGCGCACTATAGTACGGCGCAGGCTCTCAATGACCAGCGGCAGCCGGTCGGTGCCTATGTGGGGATGGGCATCGGCCAGTATGGAGAGTGGCGCGCCATGCTGGCACATCACGTGGAGTATCTTGTCTGTGTTGCCACGCTTCTTACTGCGCGTGTAGAGCTTGCCGTCGCTGTAGGCCCCTGCCCCACCCTCGCCAAAGCAGTAGTTGCTCTCGCCGTCCACCTGATGCGTGCGTGCTATCTGGGCCAAGTCGCGTTTGCGGTCGTGCACGTTTTTGCCACGCTCTACAACGATGGGGCGCAGCCCAAGCTCAATAAGCCGCAGGGCAGCAAACAGGCCGCCAGGCCCTGCACCCACCACCACCACGGCAGGGGCACCCGTCACATCGCCATAGTGCGTGGGCACAAAAGCATCGTCCCCCTGGGGCTCCTCGCCTATGTAGGCTCTCACGCTAAGGTTGACAAAGATGGTGCGCTGACGGGCATCGATGCTGCGGCGCAGCACACGCAAGGACGTCAACGTCCTCACGTCGATGCCCCGCTCTTGAGCCACACGCTCCTTTAGCAATGCGTCGGTGGCCGCCACCTGGGGCGTCACACGCAGTTGAAGGTCTATGGTCATGGTCGCTGGGCTATCTGAGATAAACAAAATAAACGTAGGCCAGCACTAAGGCTACCAGCAGCGCTACTGCGCTGCGCACCATGCAGCTGGCTATGCGCTTGACTATGACTACGGCCAAGATGACCACAGCCAGCAGAAAGAGGTAGTATACAAGATTGTCTTCCATCGCCTTATTATTTGAACAGCCTTCTGAAAGCTGTGGGTATTGGAGTCTCAAACTCCATGGGTTCGCCCGTGACAGGATGGGTGAAGCAGAGCAGCCAGGCGTGCAGACACAGGCGATGGAGCGGGTCATTGCCGTCGCCATACTTCCTGTCGCCACAAACGGGATGACCCATGTCCGCAGAGTGCACGCGGATTTGGTTCTTTCGTCCAGTCTCCAAACGGTACTCCACAAGAGAATAGTCCGTAGCACGTGCAAGTACATGGAAATGCGTAACGGCATACTTCCCACCGTTGTCCACCGGCGAGGAATAGGTGACGTAGGCCTTGTTGTCCTTCAGCCAGTTGGCTATGGTGCCGCCATCCTGCTCTACCTCGCCCGACACCACCGCCACGTAGCGGCGGTCGTACACCATCTGGTGCCACTCTCTCTCAAAGGCCTGCTCGGTGTCTATGTCCTTGGCATAGACCATCAACCCGCTGGTGTCGCGATCAAGGCGATGCACCACGTGGGCGCGGCACTTCTGTCGAGAGCGGTGGAAATAGTCATCCAGTACGCTTTTCACATTCAGCGACGAGTGACCGGCGGCCATCGAGAGTATGCCAACGGCCTTCTCCACCACAATCAGCCAGCGGTCTTCGTACACTATGTTCACATAACGGCTCTTGAAGCCCTGCTGGTTGCGCTTGGTCTTGCTCACCGAGACTTTCATGCCTGGCTGCAAAGCGAAGTCAAACTGGCTCACCACCTTACCGTCGACCTTCACACCTCGACCCTGGAGCGTAGCCTTCACCTTCGAGCGGCTCTTGTCCACATGCGACAACAGCCACTCCAACAATGCCCCCGGTGCCTCAACCACATAATGGCTATACTCGCCAGCACGCGGCTTTCCTGATTGATAATTCATAATCCTTCCTTTTTCTCAATTGTCGCCTTAAAAAAACAAGTCACAGCCCCACCACTACCCGGGAACGCCCTCGCCCTCGCCCGCATCTGTGGCAGGGCAAGGCACAGCCTTCCCTGAGTCGGCTGCAGATGCCCGGAAACGCCCGCGCCCTCGCCCGCATCTGTGACAGGCCAGGGCACCAGCCTTCTCAGAGTCGGCTGCAAAGGTACAAATAAGCCAGCGAAAAACCAAATTTATTTAAGTTTTTCCACCCAACGGGCATGGCCCGTGGCTGGAGCGAAAAGCACTGCCGTTCATCCCAAATCAAAAAGCACTGACTATTTTCCAAAAAGCACTGACTATTTTTCAAAAAGCACTGACTATTTTCCGAAAAGCAGTGCCTTTTCAAACAGGGCAACCACAGCATAATATTTTTCCATTTTTTATTCACACTTATGTAGTCGGCCACCAGCCAGAAAAAGCACCTCCAATTCCAATACTGCGCTTGTCTTCTTCTAACCAAGGATCATCAGGGGCGGTCTTATCTATCTCTGCACGTATTTTTCTATGCTCTCGCTCATAGAGAGCATAGGCCAGAGCAATATTCTTGCAATTATACTTTCCTTTTCCATTTTCATATGTCTTATTCGAATGGATACCAATCAGTATCTTCACAATGTTTGGCCCAGACCTTATCAAATCCTGGGTATTGCAATATCATATTGTCAGAGCATTGATTGGGTTCAGGAAGTACACATCTTGCGACTTCACCACTTATCATCCCCAGACCCTGATTCTGATTTTTTAATTGAAGAAGTTTAGTGCGATACACCAAATTCGTACATACATCATAAACAACTTTATCTTCATTCGATAACTTCTTAGATATGCTTTCTCTGCATTTCATCCATTCATTCCAACATTTCTGCTCTTTTCGAAGAGCAGCTTGAAGTTCGGACTTCTGTTCCATATATTCATCCTCACCTACTGCTTTTATGAATGCAGAATATGCATCAGAAATCATTGTCGGGGTAAATAGGGTTTCGTTACAGAATACAGTTTTCCCTTGGGCATGAATATAAAAGTCGTGCAGTGTTTCTTCTCTTAGCTGCACTCCTTGATTCATAACATCTGCTACATACATGGGAGTTGAACTTCCATGATCACCATATCCAGCCACCTCACGAACTGCATTTTGATACTTGTCCCAATAAGTTTTTTCTTTATTGAGCTCATCTTCGTATTGTGGCCGCTGGACTATCAGTTTCTGAAAGACTTCTTCTATTGAGTCCCTATATTCAATGCTGGAATTTCCAGATGCCTCATTAATATCAGCCTGCGTCTGGAAGTTAGCTCCATCTACTTCGTCGCCTTCATTCACAATTGTATCTTCTGAACTTGATGATGCTGACTTTTTGTTCGTAGAACAGCTTATTAGCCATCCTATACACAACAATATCACTACGAAAAATATAAGTTTCTTCATACTTTTATACTTCTATTCGAGATTGACAATAGCGTAAACCAATTCAATATATACCAGGACAGGGACAACCACACAGATGATCACAGAACTAACAATATAGTTCCATCCGATTTTTTTGAACCATAACAGAAAATCAACAGACTTCATGAATGCCCAATCACAACGGTCTCGGAACTTCATTGGATCTTTCCATAGAAAAACAATCCAAGCTATTATGTACATTGGCGTTAGAAGCGGCATCATGGTGATATAGTCAACCATAGCTGCCCATGATAAAGGTATCAAAAGGTAATAGACTATGATGTTCACCTCATTGTACGTTGCTCCTGTAAGTTTGGCAATAACATGCTCAAAACCAGCAACCACAGCAAAAATTGGTAGCATGATTACCATTACTCCCATCTCCCATTTGGAAAGAGATTCCCATTCAATTAACTTCTTCTCTGTTCCCATGTTATTTTGCCAATTCTATCATTCCAGAAATAACATTCTCCAGTTGCTCTTTATATATAAGCCCATCCACGTATTCCTTTGGTATAGAATTAAAACCAAACTTTGCTCCAAGAATAGCACACGCAACAGCTGCATTCGTATCTGCATCTCCACCAGCTCTAACCACGGAGAGTAATCCGTCTTCGAATGTTTTGGCATTCCAATAAGCCCAGAGCCCTACCGCCATAGTTTTAAGCGTATAGCCCACAGAATCCCAGTCTTGTAATTCTAAGGCTCTGATGTCTGTATTCAATGAAAGATCAATGTATTCACGAATTCGATTATCATATCGTTCGCCTATATCAACCATCTGGTGGTATGAAAGTTTATCTTTGCCATATACCAATGAATGGATTAAAAGTGAAACTATTGCACAGGAGCCAGCACATCTAGGATCGTAGTGAGTTAGACGACATATATTAACTGCACATTCTTCAACGGCTTTGGGGAATAATCCGACAATGGACGTACGCATTACACCACCATTAGCTGCAGATTGCTGATGAGACATGTTCCAGAGCATCTTAGAAGCATCAAATGGTCTCTCAACATAATCGCCAGAACTGAGTACTTTGTAAGTGGTTTCACCAATGCCCATAGGTTCGCCATCGGCCCACTCTTTGAAATTTCGAGCGATACTAGTAAGGTTGACACCCTTATCTTTGATAACAGCATTGGCAATACATAGCATCATGTCTGTGTCATCAGTCCAGTCACCAATCTTCCATCTCTTACGGTGCCTGTCCTGGAATATATCGCTATAGTGGCTGATTCCATTAGGATATTTCCATGCCATATCCTCATCAGTCATACCTTCAGTTCCAAGTCCGAGTGCATCACCAATGGCTTGCCCATATATTGTTCCTCTTATTTTATCTAAAACCAATTCCTTATTCATGATTTAACTTATTATGCTAACTGTTCTTTCCTGCTTTTTTCCATAAAACGATAGAAGTTGTGATGTTGCTGAAATGAATCTTCAAATCTGGAACGTAGAAAATCATTTATATCTGGAATAAAAGGCCCAAATACAATACACTGCCTCGTATGGACATTCACACAATTGTTTTCTTTGTCAATTGTGTAGAGCACTGTTGAGGTATTGTGCTGATTACATAAATTAACAGCCTTAGTTACCATGGAGAAATTATCAATATCATTCAACTCTTCTGAATACCAGGCAATATCATATATTGTGATATATGGACTATCTTCTGTATAATATATAGTGAAGTGCTCACCCTGATAGGTAATATGAAATTGACCATTCTCTTCTTCACACATATTGATATGGCATCCTATATTCTTTAAAGAGACTTCGAGTAAGTGTTCCATACTTACATTTTGAATAGTTTCTTTACCCATTTCGTTATTTATATCTTTGATATCTGTTTTTGAAACATTGCATATAACAGAACTATCTTCGTCGAACCTTTCGCGAAGGTATTTTGAAATCCAATAGATTACCATCGCTAATCCAAAACATGGACCAAACCAATGCACAAACTCTTCCATATTTAGATTGTCAATTTATTATTCTGGACGTGGAATCCTGTTCTTGTTAATTGCATCAATAGCTGGCTGAAAATTTCTGTCAGCGGCTGCATAGAGGAACATGGCTGCCATTTTAGGGTCTTTCTCTACTCCCAAGCCTTCGTTGTAAAGTGATGCAAGATGGTACATAGAATCAGGCTCTCCTTGATGTGCAGCGGCAGTAAACCATCTCGCAGCTTCTTCATAATTCTGCTCGACACCTGCTCCATTAGCGTAGAACAACCCAATACAGAATTGTCCGTCTGCATTTCCTGCATTTGCTGCTTTTAGGTAATAATCCGCAGCCTTATCAATATCCACTTCAACACCAATGCCATGCTGATACATAATTCCAAGATTATTGAGTGCGCCGCCATGACCTTGTTCAGCAGCTTTTAGATACCATTCGATTGCTTTTATAGGGTCTTTTTCTACACCTTCGCCAGAACGATAGCAGATGCCCAAGTCGCATTGGGCCTGAGCATCGCCTAATTCGGCAGCCCTTTTATACAATTCAACTGCCTTGCCATAATCTTGCTTGGTACCGATAGCATAAGTGTAGCATTGACCCAAAGCTGTGATGCCATCAATAGATACTTCTGCAGCTTTTTGATACCATTCAAAAGCCAAATTTCCACTGGGATGTGTTCCTATACCATCCCTATAGCAATTTGCGAGTTCATAATAGGCTTCTTCAAATCCTCCAGAAGCAGCCTTGTTTATATAGAAATAGTATTTTGAAGCATCACGCTCTATGCCATCACCATTCATTATATGCTTAGTAAGTTGGTATGTACATTGGAGATTTCCTGACTCGTCACCCCTTTTGAGCCATTCTACCGCCTTTTTGAAATCCCGTGGTGTACAAACTTCATCCATATAGTACATATAGAGATTCCAGTATGCTTCCTTACATTCTAGCTCTACTGCTTTCGTATAACAATCCAAGGCTTTCTCTTCATTTACCTCTGTACCTATGCCCCGCTTGTAGCAAGTGCCGAGATTATTGTAAGCATAGCCCATATTTTTTTCTGCGGCTTTGCTATACAATTCGAAAGCTCGTTTTTTGTCATTTGGGTATTCCTTAGATGTTTCTAGAATACAACCAAGATTAACCATACAATCTGGGGCATCCAATGCAACACCTTGCTCATAGTACCAAACAGCTTTATTAATGTCTTTCTTGACATCAAATTTTCCGTATTCGTAGGCTACACCAAGATTGTAACAAGCATCAGACACCTTCTTTTCAGCAGCTATCTCCAATAGCCTAATTGTTTCATGAGCATTTTCGTCTACAACAGTTCCGTTTGCATAATACTGACTTAACATGTAGAACGCTTCACCATCGGCATCTTCTTTTTCTGCCATTTTCTTAATTGTCAGATAGACTTTTTCTGGCCATACTCCCATCATATATTGCAAAGCTGGGATAAATTCTTTTTCAGCCGCACGTAAAATCATTGCAAGTCCCTCTTGTTGTTTTCCTTTAATACGATTTTCTCTCTGATAAACAATGCCCAAAGAATACAATGCAGGGGCATAGTCTTTTTGGCAGGCTTGCTCCATGTCCTTGACAGCACGATGAAATCTGAAATCATCTATATCATCGGATAATTTTGCCATGGACTTCAGATGCAAAGCACCTGGATCCCCCTTGTCAGCCTCTTGGCACATAGTTTTTACCATTTCATATCCATTTTCCTTAAAATCAGGTTCTAATTCGCTAGAGTTCCCGCCATTAGCGAATACATTTCCTAAAAGTTTTTGGGCAGGAACAAATCCTTTCTCAGCTGCTTTGGTTAAATATGAATGTGCTTTCTCTATATCAACATCAATACCTATGCCATACAAATAGTTTCCAGCTAATATATACATCGCCTCTACATTACCCATAGCTACCTGAGATTTCAACTTGATGATATCAAATTTAGTTGTCATAACTTCCTTATTTACTGTTTTCTTGCAAAATTACATATAAAAGTCTTTTTCTCCAAAAATTTTTGTTCCACAAGGCTTGTGGAATTCCACAATTACTCCCATATTATTAGTTTGCGAGGGAGCGTGACCTTCTTTGGCTCCCCGCCCTTGCCTGTTATATAGTATTGATCTGCAAGACTGGCATCAACTTCTGACAAGAAAGCGGCTTTTACTCGCGAACATTTTTCGTTGATAGAGTTGAGTAGTGGATTGGTAACATCCTCTATACTCTTGATTACTCTGTCATTAAGACCCAAAGGCTTGATGGTGGTATATAGTTCAGCCAGTTCCTTCCGATAATCAGGTAAAGCCTTGAAGGCGATGCCTTCAGGATGCTTTAGGAACAACAGGTAAACAGCCTTTGTCAATGGCTCCATTTTTACTTCTTTGTTGTAATCCGTAAGCAATATAGTTCCTCCCTTAGTAATAGTTAGCCTACTAAACTTTATTTGATTCTTCAGCTTATTATCATGAAAACCCAATCGCCAGATGGTCTTGTCGCATCGCTGACCTTCGTAATATTTATACAATACGTCATTGAAGATGTCATTAGGCGAGACGAGGTCAAAGAGTGTCATACATGATCTGAATTTCAGCACATCTGGGAATCCGAAAATATCTTCCGCCGACTTGTTGTCAACATCTAAAAGTGCCTGTGTGATTTCCCTTAGGCGTACACCCAAAACCGGATGTTCCAAATATGCTTTGGCTTCATCCTTACTACTGATACCATAGAATTCAGAGTTATAGCTATGTCCAAGTCCTTTAATCTGTGGGAAAATGTACCATATCCAGTGTCCTCGTTTCTCTCCAGCTTTTATTTCGCTCAAAGCTCCTAGGTATGCATATTTTTGTGGTTCCAAGAATCGTTGCAAGTCGTAGTTGACAGACCCTCCATTCAATGCTTCCACAAAGCTCTTAGGCAGACTGATGTTCTTCAGTTCCAAAGCATCGATGAAGAACTGTGCCATTTCATCATCGTGATAGCCAGCGATGCCACAGCCTACACGAGTCACTAGGAAGAATAGTTCAGGATGTCCTTTCGCAAAGGCGACAAACCTATCAACAGCCTCCTTTACTTCCTTATCTTTACGAATGTTCTTGCCATAATCCACAGGGATGGCATAGCTTTGTCCTTGCAGTCCTTCAGCCTGTCCCCAAACGGCTCCAAACTTCTTCCGAGCCGTCCCTGATGCTCCACCTGTATGATAACCTAAGGCATTACTGCCAAACACGAATATCTGACCTGTCAGCAACGTGTCAATGTAGTCTGGGGTATATCCTTTATATTTTTCCTCCATACGCTTATATGATTGCAATAGAATAATCGTCATGGGCTATTAGCCCTCTCTTTCGCAGACCTTCAATATGTCGTCTGAAATTCCCAACATTCTTAGAGCAACTTAACAGCTTGCCTAAGACCTCTTTCTTGAAATCTATCTTTTTCAGCCCTATAGCAGTCTTGATGAAGTTACTGTCTTTCGTTTGTGCATCGACTGCCTCCCGAAGTTCTTCCCTAAACTCATCTTGATGGGCCACCTCGTACATCATTAATATATAATGTGACAGGGCATCACTGGCAACAAACATGATGCAGTCTTCTCCATCCTCAAACTGCCCGCACTTGAAACCTTTCATGTCTGTAGGGTCTTTGCAGTTCACTAGATATGGGGGATTGTTGAAATCTACGATGCGTCCGAAAGAGTGCTGTAGTGTCTTCGTTTTCTTATCATAGCAGAAAGCCACGCTGTCCCCATAACTTATCCACTGACCGCTTTTCCAAACAGCTACAAGGGTGGCGAAAGAGCCTTCATCATAGAATTTGTTCAAAAGCATTCCTCCTTCTTGCTCCGCAATTTCCTCATAACTGTTGTAGAAAGGCTCCCAAATACCATCTATCCATTCGTCAAACGACTTATAATCTGTAATGGGATCATCGGGTAAATGTTCTACGAGATATGCAGACCATCTGTCAGCAAAGACACCTCCGCCACCGGCACCATCAGAAACTGCTATCCATTCCTGTGTTGCTTTGACGGCATCTTCATTGACACTTCCGTCATTCAATTTCCCTATTGTTATCGCTCTCATTAGTTCTTACTTATATTTGTTGGGGTGCCAATATCCATTAGCTTGATAAGTGTTGTGGCATCCGCATTCATACCCATCGCTACGTGACGGCCTTTCCTGTCGTCGTTCAGACAGCGTGCGATATCCACATTGTAACGCTCTGGCAGCAGGCTCGACATGTCGAATAGTGCTTCTGCGTATTCATCGCCACCAAGTTCATCTTTCGTGATGGGACATGCCACAGGCACTGCATCAAGATTTGAGGTGAAATGGATATTGAAGAGTATCACGTTACCGTCATTGGTGAACATCGATTTCAGTTCATTGGCTTCCTGCATCACTTCATCCTTCGTCGCATGGTTAAACCAGCCGTCTGTGATATGAATGATGGTTGGTGGATAGCAGTCTTTCTCATGATGGTCTATCATCCAATCTGCCAACAGGTCTCTGGCATATCTGAACGCCTCATGATAGTGTGTCCACTTACCATCATGACGAGCACTCACCCATTGCACTTGCTCCACCTCTTTAATCTGCACACCCTTTCGAGTCCTGATTTCCTTGCGGGTCGTAATTTTAGTATATGGATGTGCCTTCAGTTCTTCTGGCGACACGAACTTCCTTCCTTCCAGTTCACCCTGCCATCCGCTATAGGCTTTTTCACCATAGCCTACGACGGCTATATCATAATAATGTCTGGTGTCGCCCATCTTCACGCAGCGGAGCACCAACTCATTTATCTGATTGTTTACGATTCTTGCAGCCGCTTCAGCCATCGTCATTTCCTCGCCATAGAGTGTGGTCATCTGTTGCATGCTTACAGAATGATCCACCAGGAAGATAAATGCCGTAGGTGTATTCCTTGTAATCTGGGCTGTATAAGGAATCTTGGCTTGCAACTTCTTGGGCTGTGCAGGGATAGGAATTCCAAAGTTCCCTATGTTCGTGATATATTTTAGTGGGATGAAATTCTTCACCAGCACCTCTGCCTGATAGTGCGTCTTGGCCTCTTCGCTCATATCGAAGTATCTCATCATCCTATTGAACAGCCCGAAGCGGACTGCTTTCAAATCTTCCACCGTGCCACCCACGTTGGCACCTGTCTTCGTGGCATTACGGTCTGCATAGAGACTATCCTCCCAAAGAGCCGTTTCTATGTCAATCTCCAGAATAGCAGGATTCGAGATTCGCCCATCGTTCATGGCAACGTACTTCATGGGATGATCGTATGCAAAACTCAGTCTTACATAATGCTCCAGCCTGTCCCGCTGATCCAATGAACGAGACTGGCTACTGCCTCCTGGCTTTGCAATCTTAATGCCTTTTTCCTCACAGTCTGCCCATGAGTAAAGTCCTCCATGTGCAATTATCGACTCCAGGTTGTCGAAGTCCGTAAAGTGATAGAGCTTCGTGATTCTGTTATCTTTGAGCACCTGCTCAAACTCTTGCCAATTAGCTTTCTTGTTCATATATCTTGGTTTTTAGTATCTTCGTATGGATAGATTCCTTCTGCGTATGCCTTTATCAGCGAAGCATGCGAAAGTGGTTTCTTGGCATCTTCCACATCTGCGTTCGTGTCATAGTCCAGCAGCACGATGGTCTTTCCACTATTGCTGGCTTCTCTCAGACGCTCAATGATATGAGACACCTTGTTTTCTAACACCCATTGGTATGTAGGGATGTATATCTGCTTCCTTGCCTCTATATACCCAAGCAGTTCTGTTCCATTCACCCCTTTACGATGCCCTAATGGTTTTCCAAAGCGGCGCACAGTCCTTTTGATGTTCTTCATCGTGTCATTCTGGAACATCTGCACGTCAACATCACTGCCCTCGAACACCTTCAGCCCTTGCCATATCGCTTCTACGCAAGTTGCCGTATAACCCTCGCTGAATGGCACTGGAATGCCACCATGCGGATAGAATGGACTCAGTTTGACTAAACCATCCTTCGCTCCGCTCGTCACATCTGCCAGTATCGCATCCGGATATTTCTTCAATATCGTGGCAGGCTTCTTCCGTTTTGACTCAATGACAATCATGGTTCTATCTTTTTTAGAATAACTCTTCGTCCACCCCTGTCAGGACCGTCACGGCGTATAACCCCTTTCGATTGCAAAGCATTTAGGTCGCGCCGAATGGTTCTGGCATCAACTCCAAATAAGTCAGCCAGCGTAGCGGACGTTTCTAGGACATTTTCTAGGACGTTTTCTAGGACATTCCATTGCCCCGTCTCCACAAGCCTATCAACGATTTTTCTCTGACGTTCAGTGAGTTGACTCGCAGAAATGCCGCCTATGTTTCCTAGGACATCTTGATGTCCGTAATTCACATTTTTCCTCTTAAATGATACTCTTACACCGCCGCAGAAATTCTCGACTTCTGGCATGGGCAATCCTGCACCCTCAAAGCCCTCACGTATTTTCTTATAGCCGCGACCCCAAGCATCAATAAAGCCCGCCTTGAAGAAAGCATTGGCTATATTTTTGTTACGTGGTCGTGAAGAGTGTTGCCCTAATAAGGTCTCCAATGTGTAGCCGGCTGGCAGTTCACCATCATTCCACACGTCCACATGGTCGTTCCATACACGCATCTGAATATGGACACCTGTATAGTCCTTATGTATAATCGCATTATAGAGTATTTCTCGCAAAGCCTCCTCAGGCACCTCCAGTTTCTCTATCCGATTCATCCCCTTAAATGTGATGGGCATAATCAGATATTTTGCCTTCAACAAGTCAACGACCCTATCTGCCATCTGAATGATGTTACCCTCAACGACATCCTGAAACATGAGGTCTGCCTCGTTAACTCCAAAGCGGCCTATCTGGAACCTTACGCTGGTGAAGTATCTCTGAGGTCTTTTGGCAAAAAGCAGCAGTGCCGCATTCTTCAGCTTCCCGTCTTCGTTTATGAGGTCCAGGTTCTGAAGAAGCATCTCAATGGGCATATTCCGCTCCTCGTTAGTGATACGTCCGTTCTCATAGCCCTTCCTTAAGAAATAGTCTATTGCCGCTTGGTCCAAATCGCCTATCGTCGCACTGTCATTGGGGATATCATCCCACGAACGCCCCATCTTTTTCAGGATAAACTGCTGCAGCGCAGGCCCACGCAGTTCCTGCATTGTACTGCCAGAGCGATAATAGTACTTCCCTTTGTAATTGATGGGGATATTGCTGGGTTCTATCTCCACTTCTATATACTCCAATCCCTCCTGCTCATGCAGATTTACGTCCACCACAATGCCCATTGTCGTGACAATCTTATTGGGGATGTCCTCCATCAGCCTGTCCACATTGTCAAGACCAATGATTTCATGCTCATCATTCACACCGAAGTACATCACCGCCCCCTGTGCATTTGCAAATCCGCAAATCCACGCCAAATATTTATCGTGCCAACTCTCCTTATATTCTACATTCTGGCACTCTTTCGGTTTCATCTTTGCCATATCCTTATAACGTTTATTTTTCTTGTTCTATTAAAACTTAATCCTCCTAATATACCCTCTCTTCTGCAATCCTATCTGTGCTATAATCATATCGAATAATCCATGTATTCTTACCCTGCCCTTCAACACCTTCATATATTTTAATAATTGCACCTTCTGTTGAATAGGAAATGAATGCACCTACTAATGTTCCATATACACAGTTGCTTTCAGGGTTATCTGGCATAGATTTTACAAGAGATTCAAGCCGTTCTATATCCTCTTTGACATTTTTATTATTTCCCTTACGTTTCATTTCCACAGCAAGATAATTTCGTGATCTGCCTCTGCTGTGAATGAGTAAATCACTTACCATATATCTGAGTTCTTGTTTATGGTTCTCATAATATTTTAGATTACCATAACCCATGCGGTTATACTCAACGTCTACACAATAACCAACAAACATACTTGAATAGCTACATTCACGCATTTGCCTTTCTATATGAAGTGCTAATCTAGCACAAATATTTCTTTCAGAAACTCCTGCACAGATATTGAAATAATCTTCTTCATATAGATGACGTATAGACGAAACCAAGACGTCGTAAATTACGACCTTCCTTTTCTGCCTATCTGTCAATGAAATCGCTTGACTCAATTCACAACATCCCTCTTTATCACACAAAGAACGTCTCATATACCTTTTTGACTCCATTGTTAATCTTCAAAGTTATAGTACTTCCTATATTTATTTGCAGTATTAATAAAATCCTGTCGGACTCGATCTTTGAACTGTTCTTTTGAAATATAACCTTTTTTTCTTATATACTCCAAATAAGTGTTATTGATAGCTTCTTCGAAAGAGTCTGGATTTGTATCAGGGTTCAAAACTTTATCGAAGATATCTATTGCTCTCATACACCATGCCATTGAACCTTCAGGAAGAACTCTGTTCGCTTGCTCTATTGCAGCAAAAACATCTAACATATTATAGTATGTTTCATAGAATGTCACAAAAGCTTCATATAAAGTATTCTCTAACATATCATGTTCAAAACCAACAAATGCCTTGAAAGGACATCTTAGTTCCGGTTCAATATGACTGGATATTGCGGCACCTTTACACATGGACATAACGACTATTAGTGTGTTGGATGTTTTGATATTTATGGGACGAATATAGGTAAACAGTTCATTCCAAGTAATCAACTCATTAGAAGAAAGTACTATCCCATCGATACATCCATGAGTCTCAAAATGAAGAGTCAAAACATGATTTGATGGTGTATTTTCTTGAATCCAATTAAGTATTTCCTTAAATTCGTATCGTGAGCTTACATTATAAAAATGGGTGTAGATTTCGTCGTTGACTAAAGACTTATACTTGATAATATCGTTATATAACTCTTCACCCGTTTTTCTGTCGTCAATCTTGAGTGATTGAATAACAATAATATCATATCCTTTTATTTCAATAGAATTCTCCATTATTCTTGTTTTTTTAATTGACGTTTGTTGTTTGGTAGCATATCTGCAAAGTCATCCCATTGCCCCGTAGGAACTATAATTTCTTCTAAATTAGTACTCTCATAGAATGCATTACGACCTATGTTTGTTACAGAAGAAGGAATTGATACTTGAGTTAACGAAAGGCAATAAGAAAATGCTTCGTCTCCAATCTCCACAACGGAATTGGGGATTGTCACTTGTTTTAAATAGGACCACCAAAATGCTTTTTTCCCTATAAATATGATTGAATGGGGGAAATTTATAACTGAAAGATTCCTGCACATTGAAAAAGAATAATCTCCAATAGTAGTAACTGTTTGTGGAATTCTGACTTGCCTAAGGTTATCGTTCCATGAAAAAGCATCTTCACAAATAATCAATGTGCCTTCTATTATTGAATATTCGGCAATATCTTTGGGAGCTTGCAGAAGTTTTTTCTTATCCCTACTATATTTTACGCCATACTCGTCAATCCAGGCATTCTCTACGTCTTCCTCGGTTACAAAAGTGCCTTTAGATTCATCTAATTCGATTAATTTCGATGAATAGGCTGGTAATTTCTTTTCAAAATACTTTCGAGAACCTATTGGAACCCCAATATATCGAATATCATGTGTATGTTCAAAATCATCAAATGAACTTTGAGCAACAGATATCGTTTTACTATTTAGAGTTACTATTTTAAGGCTTGAATAAGACAAAAAGGCCCATTCTCCTATTTTATTAACAGTCTTAGGAAAATTCATTGCAACTAAATTTTTGCACCACGCAAATGCATAGTCACCTATTTCTCTAAGACTAGGCGGCAAATTAATAGTACCTATTTCTATTGCATTCTCAAAAGAATGATTTCCTATCTTCTCTAACTTTTGAGACATTCTTATTGACGATATAGAACATCTACAAAAAGCATAATCATCAATTTCTACGACTGAATCTGGCAGGTATACTGATGACAACCTACAACATCCTTCAAAAGCATGTTTCCCTATCTTTACGATTGAGTTGCCAAAAGTTATTGTATGCAGTTTTTCACACCCTTTGAAAGAAGATTCTTGTATTTCTTCCACACTGTCTGGTATTTTAATCCGTCTTAAACTACAACAGTTATAAAAAGCATTTTCTCCAATAAATGAAAGGGAATTAGGGAGATCTACAGAAGTAAGCTTTTTACATTCTGCGAAGCAATTTGCTGCTATAGTTTCAATATTGTTAGGGAAAAGAATGTATGTTAAACTTTCACAGCCATAGAATGCTTCATTTCCCAAAAGCTTAACAGTCTGAGGCAATAGGATTGATTTTAGAGACGAACAACCTGAGAAAACCAAATCATCAATAAACTCTACTCCTTCTGGAATAGAAATAGAAGGCAGTTTTCTACATTTTTCAAAAGCTCCTTGACCAATCTCTGTAACACTTTGAGGAATAGATATTGATTCTAGTTTTTCACAACCGTAAAAAGCGCCAATACCAATATATGTAACTCCATCAGGTATAACTAATGATTGTAGACTAGCACAGTTACCAAAAACACCGCTCGGTATTTCTCTTATTTGGGGAAGTTTTAATATTGCAAGATTATTACAGTCTGCAAATGCTGATGTACCAATAATTATAGCACTATTAGGGATCATCAGCGTTTTTAATTTTTCACACCCCTCAAAAGCACTTTCACAAATAACCTTTGTGCCGTTTTTTATTATATAATCACTCAAATTTGTAGGTGCATTTAATAATCGTTTTCTATCCTTACTATACTTGACTCCATTTTCATCAGTCCAAGCATTGGCTAAATCTTCCTCTGTAACCTCAGTGGAAAGATTCTCTTCCTCTAACATAAAGGATGGTTTTTCTGGCTCTGGCAAAGTAAATAAATGATATGACTCCTTGAACAGTGACTTTTGAGCAGAACAAAGATAGAATAGAGAAAGATAAGTCGTTAAATTCTTGTCTGCCATTAGTGGCCTTAACGCACCAAGAACTTCACTTTCTGCTATATTGCGATAATCTCGCTCAGATAGTAATAGCCTTCCATCACCACCATATTTTTCAAAAAGGGATGGCTCATTGGCAATAGCAAGAAGGGAAAGGAGAATAGACGAAAGTGGAAAATCATCAATATGATCGTCAAAATCATTCTCATTCCTTAATGGATGACGGAAATCTGGGCTACCAAGTTCTCTGGCCTTCTGTCCTTTCATGGCTGGCACATACATGCCGTCATAATCCACCAAGGCCAATCTTCCATCTTCTTTGACTATTATATTGTCTGGCTTAAGATCTCCATGAGCAAATGGTTGTTGAAGTAGCCAGATTGCAAGGCAGCTGAATTGGTATGCAATTTTTTCCAATTCATATCCATTTACCAACAACTCTACTGCCTTTTCTTCTGACTCTGGAGTTTCATCCAAGTTTTCTGCTCTTTGATAATTATACACATATTTTTGGATGTACTTATCCAAAGTCATACCTTCTACCCAGTCCATCAGCAATACAGGGAACTCCGTTTCATCAGAATTCTTGGAATCCACAAACAATTCCTTATCCAGATACTTGATGGGTGTGAGGAACGTGCTGCTGACATACTCCAGTTCCTCGGCAATCATGCGATATGCCTCTGCTCTACCCTCCTGTTCCTTCAGGAAGCACTTTACTGCATGCAGTTTCCCTGTCTGCTCATCTCTCATCTTGAACACCACAGCAAAGTTGCCACTCGTCATCACTGGCTCCCCATCCTCATCCAATACAGGACGAAGATTTGACAATTCGTTGAAATTGTCTTCAGCCGACTTAATGGCCTCTTTATATTCTGAAATCAACGGATAATTCATAAATTGTTGCTTTTTGTTGCAAAGGTAGCATTTATTTCTGATTTAATTCAGATTGCTTATTCCACAAGGCTTGCGGAAACTGGATGTTTGTCTTCTTGTGGCAAAAGATAGTTCTTCTTGTACTCACTCACCAACAGTTCTTTGATGTCCACATCCAACAGCTCTGCCATCTTCAACAGATTACTGATGTCGGGCTGAGACGAGTTGGTACACCACTTAGAGACAGTTGAAGGGGTTACGCCCAGTTGTTCTGAGAGCCACTTGCTAGTACGCTTTTTCTCAACAAGCACTATTTTTATGCGATTAATATCTGCCATACTTTTTGGTTTTATGGCACAAATATAGTGAAAATGTTTCAATTTCATATCCTCTCCAATCAGATATTGTATCAAATCATGCTGTTTTTAGTCTTTTTTATGTATTCAACACCGCAAAAGGACCTGATATAGCGATTGTATATCGTGTTTCACTCTGTAGAAACTATCAATCTTTTCAAGGGTATCTTCATTCATATATAGTTTCTTGTTTACTTCTATCATTACCGTATGGTATTCTGTAGGCACAGAGAATGTCTTGCTATTGGAAAACGGAGTGTTGATACCAACCCGATAATCCACCTCAGTATTATACTTTCTCCTTGTTAAGAAAAAGGTTACTACACTTGATATTGCACTGCATATAACTCCTACCAGTGCCATTACAATCTCTGATGCCATATTACTTGATTTTTAAAAATTCCACTATAAATATAATATTCATATTGAATTCACGATGTCTTTTATTTGATGCAAAGATAAACAATAAAGTCTATATATAATAGGTACTAAGTACTATCCTAATCCATTCTGTAAACATGGGTTAATTCTTCTCTAATGATTTGGTTATTGGATAGAATTTACTTACCTTTGCAGTCAAAACAGTGCTGTATGGAATACAAAGGTTTTACATATACTCCTGCTCCCAAGACTGCATGGGACAGTCTCTCCATGCTGGAGAAGTCTGAAATGATGAAGGTAGCTGTCAGGAATGGCATTACTGACCTCAAGACTATTAGGGAGAAGTATAATGAGTATGCAGAAGGAGGAGATACCAATCCTGCAATGACTGGAATGATGAAGTCAAAGCTGGCTATTAGTGCCCATTTTGGCAATCCTACTGCCAGGAGGATGGCTAACTATGACACCAGAAGCTATACATGGCCTGGGGAATATGAATATGACAAAGGTATTGGAGAACCTAAAAGAGGCAATGTATATGTGGGGTCTTACGGAAATCTGATAACTCCCCAAATACAAGATAATGGTAAGGGCCTTGTATTTATAGATAATGTGTGGTCTCCTAAGAATGACCAGAGAAGCTATATGCAATCCCTGAAGTTTGATAATGAAGCTGATGCAATATATTTTGGAGAGCACTATAAGGAGGTAGCCCCAATGATGGGCCTGTATGATTCAGGAGGTAAAATCTATATCAAGCCTGAGAACAGAGGAAAGTTCACTGTTCTGAAGGAAAGGACAGGTCATTCTGCTACATGGTTTAAGGAACATGGTACTCCTGCTCAGAAGAAAATGGCTACCTTTGCATTAAATGCAAGACACTGGAAGCATGGACTTGGTGGTAACCTGTTTGAAAAAGCTGGTCAGATGCAGATTGGCAGACCTTTTTATTCCTATGATTGGAATGGTAATAAGATAACTGATGCAAGTGGAAACCCTATACTGAACTATAATGTCAGTCTTCCAGAAATA
>Ga0247608_10001978_pt1 | contig 26867 bp, 19 predicted proteins | sample 176DNAGHGlowgp2_FD_193490 | JGI IMG/M metagenome (GOLD analysis project Ga0247608, IMG submission 193490) | Sheep rumen microbial communities from Palmerston North, Manawatu-Wanganui, New Zealand - 1766 DNA GHGlow gp2 | ecosystem: Host-associated > Mammals > Digestive system > Stomach > Rumen ... | reverse complement strand
TCCCTAACGTTTTTTACGCACATGATCTTTATCAAAGATATGAGTGCCGCCCACAGAAACACCGCAAATAAAAAGAATAATGGCTGTTTCATTACGATGGCTGTTATAAGGATCAGCTTTACATCACCGGCTCCCAATGCTCCGATCGAAAAGAACGGAAACATTATCGCGAAGATGATCGCCAGACAGGCAAACTTAGTAAGCGTCTCCTCTAACGTTATTGAATTATCGAATTTTATCTCCCCGGAAAAAAAATTGACGATCAGTATGATCACCAGAAGAAGGTTAGGAATTTTGTGTTTGCAAATATCGATGATGATCGCCACCCCCAGTAACGATACCGTCGCTATTTCAAAAACAACTCATTTCCATCACCGCCTTTAGTATTGACTCGAGTCGTGTTTTGTAAGCCGATTATATTTATCGCTTAATGATTTGGCAAGTCATTTTTCAACATTTGTTTAATTTTGGTAAATTTTCACAAAGAAAAACAAAAACCAGCCCCGCAGTACGACTGCAGGGCTGATGAATACAAGGTTCTTGCTTGTCAAAAACAAGATTTTCGAAAAGATTTCCTACTTATTTATTATAAATTCAGGCCAGGAAACCTCTGTTCGATGCTCCGGTAGAGATACTGTCAAGTGATAAAGACTTGTTGTAGGTAAGTCCCGAGAACACCGATTCGGTGTTTTTCATGACAGGTCCCGATGCATCTTTAAGGCCCGCTTCTTTGTATGCTCCCGACAGTGTCGTAAACATCTTAAGCACGGTTTCAAGCGGTTTTTTATCTATATCAAGATACGCTTTTGTAAGCTGTTCGTTACAGAAAATGTAGAGACTTAAAAACGTTCTTCCAAGTTCGGTCTGTGTATTAAGAGAGGCCATAAGTTCCCTTACGGTACTGCGGATTCGGTTTACATTGTCTCTGAAACCGGCAGTATCACCCGATTCTGCGGACACAAAGGCTTCGTTTATGTATTCAATGGCGATATCATAAAGTATCGCAACCATTTCCGTTTTGTTGGCACTGGAAACACGAAAAGTAAAACTCTGCTTTTTTTCTTTTGTCATGAGTCACTCCTTATTACTGTAATAACTGAAGAACCTCTGCGGGACGTTCATTGGCCTGTGCAAGCATTGATGTACCTGCCTGTACCAGAACCTGATTCTTGGAGTATTCGGTCATTTCTTCGGCCATATCGGTATCCATGATCCTCGAGTAAGCGGCCGTCATGTTTTCTTCGGAAATGTCGAGAGTTCCTATTGTGTGTTCAAGTCTGTTTTCGTATGCACCGAGAGTGCTTCTTGCATTGCTGATGTACTGAAGAGATTCTTTGATACCGGCCATGAATTCCTGGGATTTATCAAATGTCGTGCAGTCGATCCTGTCAAGACCGAGAGCCCTTAAGCTTACGGTAGGGATCCTGACATCAAGCTTCTGTCCTTCGTTGGTACCGATCTGTACACCCATTGCACCAAAACCGGTAATGTCTAAAGCGATATCTGCCCCGGAAACATTTCCGGTTATCTGAAGTTCCATTTTGAAGTTGTTGGGCCCTTCTATGAGAACGCTGTCATGCTTGATCTTGTATTCGGATCCGGCCGGGAAGTTATCCGCAAATGTTGCTGCAAAAGAAGCTTCATCGATGTCACCGTCCGCATTGAGCGTTGCGGTAAGGCCTGTAAGTTTGTAATCACCGCTTCTTACCTCATCGGAATATGTGATGACCTTGACATTCGGATTGTCGGTATAACCCTTAAGGTCGAAGTTTCCGTTAAGAAGTACCTGACCGTTGTACATTGTGGTCTCGGATATTCTGGTGATCTCGTCTTTTAACTGTTTGATCTCACTGTCGATGGCCTTTCTGTCTTCATCTGACATCGTATCGGTTCCGGCCTTGGTAGCAAGTTCGCTCATTCTCTGGATCATCTCGTGGATCTCGGCAAGAGCGCCTTCTGCGATCTCAACTACCGAAACACCGTCGTTGGCGTTCTGGTTGGCGGTCTCAAGGCTTCTTATCTGAGCGTTCATTCTCTTGGCCATTGCAAGTCCGGAAGCATTATCCTTGGCGTGATTGATCTTAAGACCGGTCGAGAGTTTTTCAAGAGAGTTAGACAGCATGTTGTCACTTCTGTTAAGAGCCGCATTGGCTGTCATTGCCGAAACGTTGTAATTTATCTTCATATTCCTCCATTCCGTGCCTTAAGATTTCGGCACAAACCGTATTGTGTGATCGTTATTTATCCTATATTTTCAAGAAACAGTTTTGCAATTCTGTAAAGATCTTTTGTGGAAACATTTTCCGAATTGTCCCTCATGGATATTCCGGTAAAAGCAGACGTATCGGCGTCTTTTGAATAAACCGCTTTTACACCGTCACCGAATATATCGGCTAATTTGCTCATTTCCGTAACGGTATCGCGATAATTACATGCGATATATCCTTCGACTCTGTCGCCGTTTTGGTAAAGTCTTGCATTGACTCTTCCAAGATATTCGGTTTCCAAAGATATGGCCACGCTTGCTTCTTTTTCGTCATTATGGACTATCTTAAGCGTTACGTCGGTCATTTCCCCGTCTATCTTAACGGGCACATGATACGTTTCGTTGCGGGCAAAAGAAGCTGCGAGGGTCAGCTGTTTGTGCGTTAACATCAGGGCCTTTACGTCGATGTATCTCTCGGAATCCATTGCCTTTTCAAAAACGGCTTCCTTGGAATTGTCGATCATTGTATCGTATTTTTCGCTCGTTTCTTCTTTGTCGTCAAAAGTATCGGCAAGGTCTTCGACCTCATCTCGGAAATCTTTCCGCCTTATGTCGTCAACCCGCTTAAATACGGCGGATTTGTTGTAGATCAAAGACTCTGTTGCGATGAGGTTTGAAGCTGTAACATTGTCCGCATTGTTTAAAAGTTCGTTAACGCTTGCTTCACTTGCGTTAAGTCCTGCCTTGAACTCCTTAAACTGTTCGGTCTGATAAGCATCTTCGGCAGCATCGTCGCCGGTATCTGCAGTCATGGCATCGTATGCTTCGTTAAGAGTCGTCATATCGTTAAGCGACATAACCTTCATCTTGGAAGGCTCGAATTCGCTTTCAAGCTCTTTTACCAGGAATCCGAACGATTCGTCTACGGTAACATCAAAACCTTTGCTTTTGGCGGTCTTGATCTCTTCTTTGAGATTTCCGAATGTAAGATCGCGTCCTGTCTTTACAAGACTTCCGATCGCGGCATATCCGGTTTTCTCGAGCTGGTGAAGGAGTCTGTATACATCTATATACTGCTGTCTTTCGGTCTCGTTTATGGAATCGGTACGTTCAAGTTTATATAAGAACTTTGAATACCTTTTCATCTTTTCCTGCTCGGAAGATTCTCTTTCGTTAAGATATCTGTCAAGCTCGTCAACGCTTAATGAAAGGGGTGAAGTACCTTTTCTTATAAGATCGAGTGTATCGGAAGGCCGGAGTGTCTTGATGACATGCGTAAGCTTGTTGTCGAGTTCCGTAACTTTTCCGATATTCTCTTTGCTTATCTCCATGGAATTGTATCCCAGAATCCTTACGGCTCTTCTGTTGGATTCGTTTACTTCCATATCGATACCGTTAAGAAGCTCGTCGACATTTGAAAATGCTTTCTTGATGGAGTCGCCGAGATCTTTGCGAACAGGTGTGAACATCTTCTCGTATTCGGCATTTGCAGCCATAAAGTTTTCTTTTGCCTTATTGCCTTCAAGCCTGATGGTCATAAGGTCGGCATCGGGTATCACGGTGATCATGCGGCCCAATACCGCTGCCGGCATTTCCTTTATATCCCTGATCGCATCTTCGGTCTTTACGACTTCAAGCGATTCCCGGTATTTGGGAGTTTTCTCTATCTCACGGAGAGCCTCGACATAAGCTTCGAGGTCTTTGGTATCTATCGAATAACCGCTCTTTATAAGTTCAAGATTGGCTTCGCTCGTCATCTTAAGCCTTGCCTCTTCGAGAACTCTTGTGGCATGCACTTCGGCATCCGACATCTTAAGTATCTCGTCGGTGATGCGGTATGCTTCTTCGTAGATCGTCTCGTGAGGTGTAATAAGGGCATCTTTGGGAGCTTTGCCCTCAAAAAGAGCCGTATCTATGTAATCTTTTATCTGTTCTTCGGAAAGAGGAAGCACTACGCTTTCTGCTTCTTTTAATCTTTCAAGATGGGTTTCATCTATCGTAAGAGAGTTTTTGACAAGCCATACACCGTCGGAAATGCTTTCTTCGGTTACGGGATAACCTTCTTTTTCAAAAAGATCGCGAACTCTGTTTGCAAGAACGGCTTCATCTGCGGGCTCGGCCTTTTTGGCAAGATAACCCGTGTTGTCGGCCATGAAATACTGACCGCTCCTGGGTGCACTGTCCGAAGCGGATGTATATCTTGCAAGATAGAGGTTGTCTATCGTGATATCTTTGCCCGTAGCAACAAAAAAACGCTTCATCCCGTCAGTCATTTCGGTGATAGAGGTAGCTTTGTCTGTTGCCTGTTTAACCTCATCCATGAGTTTGGGATCAAGCGTATCCGTGTAGCCTTTTATTTCGGTGCCGCCTTTTATAAGCTCCATCTTAATGCGATCAACGATCGTAACGGCATCGGAAAGATCAACATCTTTAAGATTGCCGTCTTTCAGATAATTTTTGTATTCTTCTTCACTTAAAGTGTGGGATAAGAGCACCATCTCGTCCTTTTCATTGGAAATCCCCCTGGCGAATGCCTCATCCATGACATTTTGTATGCCCTTAAGACCTGTTTCGTAATCTGTAGGGGTATCAATGGAACTTCCAAGGACCGCAGCGGCTTTAAAATCCCGACCGCTTGTTTGCTGCAGGGAAGCGAAGCTTTCTGTAGCGCGGTCGATCTCCGACTGGGAGATCGTATTGTTAAATGTAATCTTCAAATCGTTGTCCTTTCCACGGTCGACGAAAAACATAGCTGTCCCACGAACGATCCGCTCAAGTATTATTTCGGTTTTTTTTCAAAAATCTTTAGGCGGCCCGGTGTGTTTTAAGATAATAATTCATTAATGGCGACTGTGTCCTTCTTTAACGTGAGACTATGCGTCGTTTCATTGACAAAACCTTGCAATAAGGCTAAATTAAAGAGTGATACTTTATGAAATAACGAAAGGATACAATCATGGCTGACAACAAAAAAATGGTTGAGGCGATCACGTCCATGGACGAGGATTTTGCCCAATGGTATACGGATATCTGCAAAAAAGCGGAACTGTGCGATTATACTAGCGTAAAGGGATGTATGGTCTTTAAGCCCGCCGGTTACGCTATCTGGGAACTTATCCAGAAACAGATGGATGAAAGATTCAAGGCTACGGGGGTTGAGAATGTATATCTTCCCATGTTCATTCCCGAGAGTCTTCTTGAAAAAGAAAAAGATCACGTTGAAGGTTTTGCACCGGAAGTAGCGTGGGTTACACAGGGCGGACTTCAGCCCCTTCAGGAGAAGTTGTGCGTACGTCCCACTTCCGAGACGCTTTTCTGTGATTTCTATAAAAACGAAGTCCACTCCTACAGAGATCTTCCCAAGGTCTACAATCAGTGGTGCAGCGTTGTAAGATGGGAAAAAGAAACAAGACCGTTCTTAAGATCGAGAGAGTTTCTGTGGCAGGAAGGACATACCATTCACGCAACCGCCGAAGAAGCCGAAGAGCGTACGATACAGATGCTTAACGTCTATGCCGATTTCTGTGAGCAGGTACTTGCGATCCCCGTAGTAAAGGGACGTAAGACCGACAAGGAAAAATTTGCCGGTGCGGAAGCTACTTATACAATAGAAGCACTTATGCATGACGGTAAAGCACTTCAGTCCGGTACGAGTCACAACTTCGGTGACGGCTTTGCGCGTGCTTTTGACATTCAGTTTACCGACAAAGACAATACATTAAAATACGGACATCAGACCTCATGGGGGACCACCACAAGACTCATCGGTGCCATCATAATGGTACACGGTGACGATTCGGGACTTAAACTTCCTCCCCTCGTAGCACCCACTCAGGTCATGATAGTTCCCATACAGCAGAAAAAAGAAGGCGTTCTCGACAAGGCATATGAGATCAGAGACAACCTCAAAAAAGCCGGATTGAGAGTAAAGGTCGATGATACCGACAAGAGTCCCGGATGGAAATTTTCCGAGTGCGAGATGCGCGGTGTTCCGATAAGGATAGAGATCGGACCCCGTGATATCGAGGAAGGCAAAGTAGTGATGGTACGCCGTGACAACGGTGAGAAGTTTGAATGTGCCATCGATGATATCGAAGCAAAGATAAAAGAGCTCATCCCCGTTATTCAGAGCGATATGCTGAATGCGGCAAGGGCAAGAAGAGATTCACAGACATATGTTGCCAAAGATCATGATGAGTTCTATAAGATCTTCGGCGAAAAGACCGGATTTGTAAAAGCCATGTGGTGCGGCGACAGAGCGTGCGAGGATAAGATCAAAGAAGACCTTGCGGTTACCAGCCGTTGTATGCCTTTCGATCAGGAAAAGATCTCGGATAAATGTGTCTGCTGCGGTAATCCTGCTGTGAAGATGGTTTACTGGGGACGTGCATATTAAAAAGAACACTGTATTACATATTGAAATGTTGCCGCTATAACGGCACGGAACGGAGAATGTCATGAATGTATTGGTGATCAACTGCGGCAGTTCGTCGCTTAAATATCAGTTTATCAATTCGGATTCCGAAGAGGTACTTGCAAAAGGTCTGTGCGAAAGAATAGGAATTGACGGAAGCCGGATATCCTATCAGCCAAAGGGCGGCGATAAAGAAGAAACGGTCATTCCCATGCCCGACCATACGGTTGCTGTCCGGCTTGTTATCGATAAACTTACAAATCCCGCAACGGGAGTTGTAAAATCTCTTTCCGATATAGATGCGGTGGGACACAGGATAGTACACGGCGGAGAAAAGTTTGCTTCTTCCGTGATCATCAATGAGGACGTTATCAAGGCAATAGAGGAATGTAACGATCTTGCACCCCTTCACAATCCTGCAAACCTTATCGGAATAGACGCATGTAAAAAGCTTATGCCCTCCGTTCCCATGGTAGCGGTCTTTGATACCGCGTTCCATCAGACCATGCCTCCCAAGGCATATCTTTACGGCATTCCTTATGAATATTACGAAAAGTACAAAGTCCGTCGTTACGGATTCCATGGCACAAGCCACGATTATGTATCCACAGAAGCCGCAAAGTTCCTCGGAAAAGACAGAAAAGATCTTAAGATAATAGTATGTCACCTTGGAAACGGTGCTTCGATAACCGCGGTCGATAAGGGAAGATCCGTTGATACATCAATGGGACTCACTCCTCTTGACGGTCTTATCATGGGTACAAGATCCGGAAGTATCGATCCCGCGATCGTAACGTTCCTTGCCGGAAAGCTTAATACCGATGCCGACGGAGTTTTGGAAATACTTAACAAGAAATCCGGAGTTCTCGGTCTTTCAAAAGTATCGAGTGATTTCAGAGATCTTGAAAAGGCCTACAACGAAGGCAATGAGCTTGCAAAGATCACTTTGGAAACTTATTCATATCACGTTGCAAAATTTATCGGATCGTACGTGGCTGCCATGAATGGCGTGGATGTTATCGCATATACCGCGGGTGTAGGTGAAAACACATCACTTGTAAGACGTATGGTATCCGAATATCTTACATATCTCGGTACGAATGTGGATCCCGAGAAGAATAAACTTCGCGGGGAGACCGTGATATTGTCGGATCCAGGTTCCAAAGTTGTGACCATGATCGTTCCCACCAATGAAGAACTTGCCATCTGCAGGGAGACTGTAAGACTGGTAAAATAGGATATATGCAAATAAAGATTCCCCAAAACGTCGAGAAGATCATAAAAACTCTGGAGGCAGCAGGCTTTGAAGCATATGCTGTCGGCGGTTGTGTGCGCGACTCTCTCTTAGGACGAACTCCCAATGACTGGGATATCACTACGTCCGCACTTCCCGAAGATGTCAAGGGGCTTTTTAGGAAAACTTTCGACACAGGCATCAAACACGGTACTGTTTCGGTGCTTCTTGACAAAGAAATCTATGAAGTCACAACATACAGGATCGACGGGGAGTACGATGACTCCCGGCATCCCAAAAATGTTGTTTTTACCAAGTCCTTATCCGAAGATCTGAAAAGAAGGGATTTTACCATAAATGCCATGGCATACAATCCGTCTTCGGGTATTGTGGATCTGTTTAACGGAAGGGAAGATATTGAAAAAAAGATCATAAGATGCGTGGGCGATCCCAATGAGCGTTTCGGTGAAGACGCATTAAGGATCATGCGTGCGGTTCGTTTTGCAGCACAGCTTTCTTATGATATAGATAAAGAAACCGCAGAAGCCATAAAAAAGCTTGCTCCGACGCTTGAAAATATTAGTGCGGAAAGAAAACGTGAGGAGCTCTTAAAGATAATCTTAAGCGATAATCCGGGGTACCTCATGAAAGCTTACGAGCTTGGGATCACAAAAGTCATTTTTCCCGAGTTTGATGCTATGGTGGCTACACCGCAAAACAATCCACACCACTGTTATAATGTAGGTCTTCATTCCGTAAAGGTAATGGAAAATGTCGAAAAAGACCGGATACTGCGGCTTGCGGCACTTCTCCATGATGTTGGAAAACCCGTTACACGCACAACGGATCCGAAAGGTATCGATCATTTCTACGGACATCCCGCCAAGGGAGTCGAGATAGGTAAGGCTTTCTTTGACAGATTCAAATTTGACAATGATACCAAATACAGAGTCTGTACTTTAATTGGTCATCATGACTGGATGATCGAGAAAAAGATCAAGAATTTAAGGCGTGAGATAAACAGGATCGGTGAGCAGGCATTTCCCGCAATATTTGAGATCAATCGTGCCGATACTGCGGGACAGAGTGATTTTAAAAGAGAAGAAAAATATGCCGCCATTGACGCATTAAGGCGGGAATACGATCGAATCATCAAGGACGGAGAGTGCGTATCGTTAAAAACGCTTGCTCTTACCGGAAACGATCTTATAAAAGCAGGTATAGAGCCGGGGCCTGAAATCGGAAAGATATTAAACGGCCTTCTTGAGAAGGTTCTTGACGATCCTTCTCTTAATACAAAGGAAAAGCTCCAACAATTAATTGCGGGGAACGAATGAACAAAAGAACTTTAAGATATTATTTCATATTGACGATCATATCGGTTCTTTTATTGGCAGGGTGTACGGATTCGACCCTGCCGCTTGCGTCTGCGCATTCATCGGATCCCTCGGGTAAGGAATTTGTGATATATGAAGCGGGAAGTTTCGATTCGTACGATACCGCGGTTATTGCAAGAATCGACACCTCTTACAAAGAGATAACTTTCTATAATTACGATCTTAAGAAGTTCTATACACTGAATTATAACGGGGCAACCTATTTTGCGGACAGATTTCAGACCGCGGTTTCCATCGATCAGTTAAATATCGGAGATCTTGTCGATGTCTGGTTTTTAAAAGAAAAACGTACAATAGCCGGAGTCTGTGAAGCTTCCGAAACGTTTATCGAGACAGGAATAGTTGATTACAAGATCAATACATGGGATAAGACTCTTAAAGTAAAGAACGATACTTATCGTGTTTCCAATGCGACTTTTGTTTCTTCCGAAGGAAAGCAGATAAGTCTCTCGGAACTTAATCCTTCAGACACCATTACAATACGCGGAAACGACAATACCGTAATGTCGATCACCGTGGAGACCGGTCACGGCTATTTAAGGCTGACCGGAAACGATTATTTCGTGGGCGGTTTTATAGAGATCGGCAGCAAACTTATCTATCAGATAGAAGAAAAGATGATGATACTGGTACCCGAAGGCGAATATGCGGTCAGGATCACGCATCGCGGCACTGAAGTCAACAGGAAGGTCAAGATAACCAGGAACGGCGAAACCGTCATAGATCTTAAAGATGTGGAGATCGCCGAAGAAAAGACCAAGAGCCTGCTTATCGCTCCGACTCCCTCCGATGCCAAGATAACAATTGACGGCAAGGCTATCGATACGGCTTATCCCGTATATTGCACTTACGGAATGCATAAGCTCATAGCAACCGCCTCGGGATACAAAAAGCTTACAAGGTATTTCAATGTTGATGAGAATACCAAAGAGCTTAAGGTAACTCTTATAGAGATTGAAAAAGAAGACGTTTCGGAAACCGAAACCGTAAATAAGGATGTTTCGGGTAATAATACATCGGGATCTTCATCGGATGTATCGGGTAACGGAACGTCGGCTTCGACCTCGACCTCAACATCGACTTCGACCTCAACATCGACTTCAACCTCAACATCGACTTCGACATCAACAAGCACCTCGACCTCGACGAGTACCTCGACCTCCGCAAGCGATTCGACCTCGACGAGCACCTCGGCGTCCGATACGACAAGCACCTCGACTTCGACAAGTACTTCAACGTCAACGAGCACTTCAACGTCAACGAGCACTTCGACCTCAACGAGTACCTCGGCCGGTCCGTTCTATGTTACCTTCAATGCGCCTGACGGTGTCGAACTTTACTGGGACGGAAGTTACATCGGACTCGCTCCGTTGTCCATTAAGAAAACAGCGGGTACACACGTGATAACTCTTCGTAAGGAAGGCTTTAAAACACGGTCGTTTACGGTCATTTTGGACGATGCCGGGGAAGATGTTAGCTATACCTTTGATTCTTTGGCTCCGGAAGAATAAACGAATTATTAAAAACGGCTAAAATTCGCCATTTTTGATTGTTTTTCCTTGACAATACCCTTTAAAACATATATAACTATTTTAGACGTTTTCCCGGACAGGGGATCCGTAAATAATTTTGACTCATATAGAGGAGGAAATTTAAATGAACAAAGCAGAATTAGTTGAAGCAATTGCTAAGTCAACAAAGTTATCCAAGGCAGAAGTTGAGAAGACCGTTAAGGCTTTCACAGAGGTTGTTACCGCTGAATTAAAGAAGAAAGACGGAAAGGTTCAGTTAGTTGGTTTTGGTACATTCTCAGTTACCAAGAGAGCAGCTAGAGAAGGCAGAAACCCTCAGACAGGCGCTCCTATGAAGATTAAAGCTTCCAAGGCTCCTAAGTTCACTCCCGGTAAGGCTTTAAAGGATGCTGTTAACAAGTAATTTGACTTAACAACACAGAATATCAAAAGCCGGATTGCGGTAGCAATCCGGCTTTTTCTTCCCCTATTGAATCATAGATAGACGATCATTCCAAATATTTAGCGGAGAATAATATGAGACTTGATAAATTCTTAAAAGTATCGCGTCTTATCAAAAGACGCACCGTGGCCAACGAGGCCTGTGACAACGAACGTGTATATGTAAACGATAAGCCTGCCAAGCCGTCCGTAAATGTCAAACCGGGTGACATAATCACAATCGCATTCGGTAATAAAGAACGTAAGGTAAGAGTCCTTGAGATCAAAGAAACCGTTAAAAAGGACGAAGCCGAGAGTATGTACGAAGATATCTGACGGGTTACATAATTTATAAAAAGTGGTTGACGTAACGTTAATTCAGGTATAATATTAGTTTGATATAAATTATGTAAACATGTTAACATAATGATATGCTGCAGCAACGATCGGATGATCGGCAGTTTATTGAAAGAAGGAGACCATGCGCAGAAGACCGGCTATGAGAACCAATAAGCCCAGAAATCTTCTTAGCATTGCGATTGTTTCGGTGATAGTCGTAATGCTTGTTATTGTGCTGCGCGTAGGTTCCGACAGATTAAGCGACAAGAAAGCCGCTTATGATAAGAAAGAAGCTTATCTTATAGAGCAGATCGAAAAAGAACACAAGCGTGCGGAAGAGATCGAGGAATATCGCAAATATACCCGCACCAAGCAGTATATAGAAGATCTTGCCAAGGAAAGACTCGGACTTGTTTATAAAGATGAGATCATTTTTGAGGCTGAGAACTGAGATCGCTTTTAAGGCCGAAAGCCGGGATAAGATCCGGATGATATGTGATAACAGACACTTTTCACACGACGTGCTGAAAAGTGTTTTTTTATTTGTAACCGATGTGATATTCTAATGATATGTATTCACAGGATTTTATAAAAACCATAAAAGAATATATCATCAAAGAAGCGTTATTAAAGCCCCGAGATAAAGTTGTGCTGGGAGTATCCGGCGGGGCTGATTCCACGGCGCTTCTTTATGTGATGCATGAACTTTCATCAGAGTTTGAGTTAACGCTCAAGGTAGTTACCGTCGATCACGGACTCAGAGCTGTAGCCAAAGATGAATGCAGACATGTGAGTGAACTCTGCGAATCTTTGGATATTCCCTGCGTAACGCGTTCTTTTGACGTAAACAGACTTTCCCGTGAAAGCGGACTCGGCAGCGAAGAGATGGGCCGTAAAGTCAGATATGAGGCATTTAATGAGGCGGCGGCATCACTTGGCGAAGGTGCAAGGATCGCGGTTGCGCACAACAAAAACGATCTTGCGGAAACCATGCTCTTTCACCTTTTCAGAGGGACCGGTCCGAAGGGACTTTGCTCCATTCTGCCCAAAAGGGATAACATCATACGGCCGCTTTTGTGCGTAGACAGGGAAGCGATAGAACAGTATCTTGATGAAAACGGTTATTCCTATTATACGGATGCCACAAATCTAACGGATGATTATTCCCGCAATATGATCCGCCACAACATAATAGATTATGCGGTTAAAAATATAAATGACAATGCTGTAGATCATATGGCCAAGACCGCTGAGATGTTAAGGGAACTGATGATGTATGCGGACAGGGAAGCCGGGAAACTGTTGGATTCGGCATTGCTTAACGGCGGCAAAGATAGTGTGGCCGGGGATAATGCCATAACGCTTAAGCGGGATGTGTTGGCAGGAGCCGACCCGTATATCCGTAAAACCTTATACAAAAACTGCATGGACCTTCTGGTCCCGCATAACAGAGATATTACGGCCCGGCATTTTGATGCGATAGAAAGACTGCTTGATGTGACCGAACACAAAAGTCTCGATCTTCCCTATTCACTGAAGGCGGAAACAGAGGCCGGAATGCTTATATTTAAAGCCACAGATGCTAAAAAAGCGAGCTTAGGCAAGACTCTTAACGAAAACGATTCCGGATCGGATGCCGTGTGTGAATATGAGATCGCCGGAGAGTCCGGAACGATTGATATTAATAACGGGTTTACGATAAGATGGTATACCAAACCCAGGCCCTCCGACTTTGTACCGGTCAAAAATGAGTATACGAAATGCTTCGATTATGATAAAATACATAATCGTTTGATGGTAAGGACTGCCAGACCGGGAGATTATCTCACCATCAATTCGGCACTTGATACCCGTAAACTTTCGGATTACTTCATAGATATCAAGATACCGCATTCCTTAAGATCCGAAATACCCCTCATTGCGGACGGAAGCCATGTTTACTGGGTGATCGGGCACAGGATCAGTGAATACCCCAAGGTAAGCGACGAAACCAAAACTTTATTATATATAGAAGTAAATGAAAGGATCAAAAATGGACAAACATCATGTTGAAGTTCTTTTATCCGAAGAAGAAGTAAACAACAGGATAAAGGAGATCGGAGCTGAGATCACCAGGGATTATGCCGGAAAGACCGTTCATCTCGTATGCGTGTTAAAGGGCGGAAGTTTCTTTATGTGCGAGCTTGCAAAGCGGATAGACTTAAATGTTTCACTTGACTTTATGTCCGTATCCAGTTACGGTTCCGATACAAAATCAAGCGGGATCGTGCGAATCGTCAAAGACCTTGATGAGCCCCTTGTCGGCAAAGATGTACTGGTAGTCGAGGATATCGTGGATTCCGGACGCACGCTTTCATATCTTCTGGCACTTTTAAAGGACAGACATCCCAACAGCATTAAACTCTGCACACTGCTTGATAAGCCCGACAGGCGTGTTACCGATGTGCATGTTGATTATACCGGATTCCAAATTCCCGATGTTTTTGTGGTGGGATACGGACTGGATTACGATCAAGTATACAGAAACCTTCCGTATATCGGAGAGGTAGTATTCGATCCCGAATAGGAAGGAGACAGTTTTGAACAAGAAAAACCATGGTTACAGGGTTTATTTTGCTTTGATGATAGGGCTTTTGGCCATCGCCATTATGCTTTCTTTGTTGCAAAAGAACAAAACCTACTACACCAAAGATCAGCTTTTTGCCGACATCGAAAGCGGGCTTGTCGAAAAGATCATAATAGAGCCCAACGCCGATAATAAGACGGGTGCTCTTGAGATCACTTTTAATAACGGATCGGAGATAGAACTCTTCGTGATCGATGTTATTGATATGGAGAGTAAGCTCGATGAGACCGATGCGGTAGTTTATATAGAAGACATACCGCGTGAAAACTGGTTTTTGAGTTATGTGCTTCCGATACTCGTGATACTGATCGTCGGAGTCTTTCTTTTTGTAATGCTGACATCACCCGGAGCAAACGCTTCACAAAGCTCCAAGATGATGAATTTCACCAAGTCCCGTGCCAAAATGTATGCTGCCGGAACGGGCAAGATCACATTAAAAGATGTTGCCGGTCTTACCGAAGAAAAAGATGAACTCGATGAGATCGTTCAGTTCCTTAAAAATCCCGGAAAATTCATAAAAGTCGGTGCCCGGATCCCCAAGGGTGTTATTCTGGTGGGACCTCCCGGAACGGGTAAAACGCTTCTTGCCAAGGCGATCGCCGGCGAAGCGGATGTACCTTTCTTTTCCATTTCGGGTTCGGATTTTGTGGAAATGTTTGTCGGTGTCGGTGCATCGCGTGTAAGAGACCTTTTCCAGGAAGCCAAGAAAAACGCTCCCTGTATCGTTTTCATAGATGAGATCGATGCCGTTGCAAGGCGAAGAGGAACCGGTCTTGGCGGCGGACACGACGAACGTGAGCAGACGCTTAACCAGATGCTTGTTGAAATGGACGGATTCGGTGAGAATTCGGGCATTATCGTGCTGGCAGCCACAAACCGTGTGGATATACTCGATCCCGCGATATTAAGGCCGGGCAGATTTGACCGCAAGATCGCGATAGGAGTTCCGGATATCGGCGGAAGAGAAGAGATACTTAACATTCATGCCAAAAACAAGCCTCTTGCCGAGGATGTAAACTTAAAAGATATTGCCCAGACAACGGCGGGCTTTACCGGTGCGGATCTTGAAAACCTGTTAAATGAGGCTGCGATCGTGGCCGCCAAAAACGACAGGGAATACCTTGTTCAGGAAGATATCAAGAAATCCTTTATCAAAGTCGGGATCGGTACCGAGAAAAAGAGCCGCATAATCTCCGATGAGGAAAAGAAAATAACCGCTTATCATGAAGCGGGACATGCGATACTGTTCCATGTTCTTCCCAATGTCGGTCCCGTTTATACGGTTTCGATCATCCCCACGGGACTCGGCGCCGCAGGTTATACAATGCCTCTTCCCGAAAAGGATGAGATGTTTGTCACAAAATCGCATATGCTTGAAGAGATAATGGTTTCTCTCGGCGGCCGTATTGCCGAAGATCTCATTTTCGGTGATATCACGACAGGTGCATCAAGCGACATCAAGAGTGCCACCAAAACTGCCCGCAGAATGGTGACCAAATACGGTATGAGCAAAAATATCGGCGTGATCTGCTACGAAGACGATGACGACGAAGTATTTATCGGCCGTGACCTTGCCCATGCCAAGAATCATTCCGAAGAAGTGGCAAGCGAGATCGACAGGGAAGTAAAGGCCATAGTCGAAGAATGCTATCAAAAAGCCGAGAATATCATCAAAGAACATATGGATGTATTGCATTCCTGCGCAAAACTCCTGCTTGAAAAAGAAAAGATTTCAAGGGATGAGTTCGAAGCGCTGTTCGAATAATTTATTGTGCACTTTTCACAAAAACCAATGGGGAATTTTGTGATATTTGTGAATCGTGAGCATTTACCCTAAATTAGGCTGATGCTATTATAATAGGCGTAACCCCCCAATACATTATATAGTTTTTTGCTATACCCCATAAGAAGAAATACCTTCTCAAAAGAAAACGACATGCGAATGTCGTTTTTCTTTTTGCCTTTTTTTCATAAAGGTGCTATTTTGTTGTAAAGATCATGAAACGGGACCTGTTATGAAAAAAACTGCGGCTTTTCTTTCAAAAAGTGCATATGCGATCGCTTTCGTGTTTCTGGCTTTGCTGGTGTACGCATCGGCAAGGTATACATTTTCGTATGATCTTTCAAATCTCCGTATCGATCCGTCCGTATATGAAGTGAAAGATTCGTTGATCAAAAACATTCTGTATTTCGTTGTGATAATCGTTATATTGTATCTAACCAAACAGCTGCTGTTTATTAAGGCATCCGATGAAAAGGTCCGGGAAAAGAGGAGTTTTCTTTTTGCAGTAACAGTGTCATTGGCTGTCTTTATATATCTTGTCTACTGGGTCAGCCAGACCAAAATGGCACCTTATGCGGATCAGAAACGAGTTATAAACTATGCCATGGCTTTTAATGACGGCGATTATTCGGGCATGGAGGATATATATCTTCGTTCTCTTCCTCATCAGTTCGGACAGATCTTTTTTGATGAGCCCGTTCTTAAAGTGTTTAAGAATTACATAGTATTTCAGTACTTAAATGCGGTGTTTGTAGGACTTTGCATATTTTTGTCTTCGCGTATCGTAAAGGAAATGAAGCTGGGGGCATCCGCCGGAGTGTATGCTGTATGCCTGACAACTGTTTTTATTCCGAATTATTACTATGTGTCCCATATCTACGGCGATCTGTTTTCCCTGTTCGCATCGTTTATGATCCTTTATATGCTTCTTAAGTACAAAAACACGGCGAAAATCCGGTTTTTGGTCTTTACGGTCATTTTGGCTTCGGTAATGTATCCCATAAGGAACAACAATATTATATTTTTACTTACGCTGGCCATATTTTTTGTAATCGATTTTTTGAACCGTAAAGAGAAAAAATATCTTCTGATGGCGGTTTTGGTGATCGCACTGCCTTTAGCCCTTACAAAAGGGATCAAGTTGTACTATAACTTCATAAGTCCTTATGAGGTATCTGCCGGAGCTCCCCAGATCGAATGGGTGATAATGGCTACTCACGGTGATCCCGATGAAGGAACCGGTGTGGGTTATTTTGACGGAACCGCCGGCGAGAGCTGGATCGCTCATGACTTTGACGATGTCATAACAAAGCGCTTTGACAGAGCGGAACTTATTGAAATCATCAAAAACGATATCCATCACGGAAGACGTACCTATCGGTTTTACAGATACAAGATAGACGAACAGTGGACAGACCCTACATTTGCCTCGGTCATCATGACAAACGCAGCTGCCGATGCAGGTACAAAACTGTCCGACAGGGTATACGATACATCGTTTTTGTCTTTTCATTACGGGATGTTCAATTACATACTTTTTGCAATTTATTTGCTTGCACTCATCGCTTTGGTAGATCGGTTTTTGAAAGATACCGAATATGACTTTCTGGTGATCTACGTATTTTTTGTGGGAGTCTTTTTGTTCAGCCTTATCTGGGAAGCCAGCGGAAGATATACCATGCCCGCTGTTTATTTCCTTATTGTCCCCGCGGCATGGGGTGTCGAATGTCTCGAAAAAGCGATAAAAACTCTTATGACTGGAATAAAGACCCGAAGAGCCGTTAATCTTTGACTTGCCTATATTTTGTGGTAGAATATCTGTGAATAACTAATTAATGGGTATGCTATGAATCTTCAGGGTAACAATAAAGCTGAAACAGATCGTAAATATCTGAGCGAAATGAAGCCTGTTTTTATCAAAAAGGCTTTATTTTCCGATACTACCGAAAACTATATTTCTCCCGCTGAACCCAATCCCTATGGAACAGTCTTAATAAGATTCCGTACAGCACGAAATAACGTCGATGAAGTGTATCTCATCTGCAGGGATGAGATCATTCCCATGTCAAAAGCCGACTTCGACAAAGGCTATGATTATTATGAGTGTACCATCACTCTGGATGCCACGGAATTAAACTATTATTTTAAGATCCGCGCCGGAAAGATCGTATGTACATACGATACACAGGGTGTGTCAAAAGAAAGCGTACCCGGCAGACCTTTCAGGATAATTCCGGGATTTCATACTCCCAAGTGGGCCAAGGGCGCCGTTATGTACCAGATCTTTGTTGAACGTTTCAACAACGGCGACAAGACCAATGATGTCGAGGACCGTGAATATTATTACGTGGGCGGTCAGGTACAGAAGGTTACGGAGTGGAACAAAATTCCCAATGTAGACGGCACCAAGGAATTTTACGGCGGCGATCTTAAGGGAGTAATGGATAAACTTGATTATCTCAAAGATCTCGGGATTGACTGCATATATTTTAATCCTCTTTTCGTATCGCCTTCCAACCACAAATACGACAGCCAGGACTATGAGCATATAGATCCTCATTTCGGCGTTATAGTAAAAGACGGCGGAGAGTGTCTTGATTACGGTGATTCGGATAACAGAAACGCTACCAAGTATCGTACGAGAGTATGCTCACACGAAAATCTTGAAGCATCCGATAATCTCTTTTGCGAGCTTGTCCGTGAAGCGCATGCTCGCGGTATAAGAGTCATACTGGACGGAGTGTTCAATCACTGCGGTTCCTTTAACAAGTGGCTTGACAGAGAACGTATTTATGAAGGATCCGAAGGTTTTGCCAAGGGAGCATATGTCGATGCCGACAGCCCCTACAGAAATTATTTTGACTTTAAGACCGATAACTGGCCTTATAACGGGGATTATGACGGATGGTGGGGATTTGATACGCTTCCGAAACTCAATTACGAAGCATCACCCGCTTTATACGATAAAGTAATGGATATTGCCGCAAAATGGGTTTCAAAGCCTTTTTGCGCCGACGGATGGAGACTTGACGTTGCTGCGGATATAGGACATTCACAGGATTTTAACCATGAGTTCTTTAAGCGTCTTCGAAGGACGGTTAAGGATGTTAACCCCGAGGCACTGATATTGGCCGAACACTACGGAGATCCCGGAAGCTGGTTAAGCGGCAAGGAGTGGGATTCCGTAATGAACTATGACGGATTTATGGAGCCCGTCACATGGTTTTTGACCGGTATGCAAAAGCACAGCGACGATTTCAGACCCGAGATGGTGGGTAATACCGCTGCTTTCTGGGATGCAATGGATTATGCCGGATATCGTTTCACCAACCCCTCGCTTTCCGTTGCCATGAACCAGCTTTCAAACCACGATCATTCAAGATTTTTGACACGTACCAATCAGACCGTGGGACGAAGCGGAAGTGTCGGAGCATACAAAGCTGATGAAGGCGTCAACAAAGCCGTTATGCGTCAGGCGGTCGTCATTCAGATGACATGGACCGGAGCGCCTACGATATACTACGGCGACGAGGCCGGACTTACTGGATTTACGGATCCCGACAACAGACGTACATATCCCTGGGGTCATGAAGACTTTGAACTTATCGATTTCCACAGGGAAATGATCAGGATACACCATGAAACCCGCGAACTCACTATGGGATCGCTTAAAAAGATGTCAGCCGAGGATTTTATAATCGCATACGGCAGATTCACGAAAACCACGGCCACTGCGGTCGTGATCAACAGAGATACCACGGAACGAACCGTTACGCTTGCGATGCTTGAGCTGATCGCTCCGCAGGGCGTGAAATATGAGCGTATAGTTGAGTCAACCGAAAAAGGATACAATGTCGGAAAACTTCCGGTACCGCTTGATAACGGAAAAGTGACTCTTAAGCTTGCACCTATGTCAGCGGTGGTCATTCGTTCGGTCCGTGATATAAATACGGTAAAGGACAATGTTATATCAGATTCATAACGGCACCGTTATGTATGGTGCCGATACCATAATATCGGGAATTAATTTTGAAATAAAAAACGACAGGGAAAAGATAGCCATCGTCGGTCGTAACGGCTGCGGCAAAACTACCCTGTTAAAACTCATATCGGGAGAGCTTGAGATCACCAAGCGGGATTCGGACGAAGATATGTTTGTATCAAAGACCGGAAATCCCGAGATCGGGTATCTTAAACAGATCGCTTTTGATGATGATTCCGTTACTCTTGAGGAGGAGGTCAAGAAAGTTTTTGCGCCCATGATAGCCATGAAAGCCCGGCTTGACGATCTTGTGGCACAGCTTGAGACCTCTGCCGATCCGGCTCTCGCAGACAAATATACCGCCTTAGAGGATAGATTTAAATACCTCGGCGGTTATTATTATGAAAAAGAATACGATGTGGTACTTAAAAAATTCGGATTCGACGAGGAAGAGCGCAAGAAACCTTTAAGTGAATTTTCGGGAGGCCAGCGCACTAAGATCGCATTCGCGAAGCTTCTTTTGCAAAAACCGGATATACTCCTGCTTGACGAGCCCACCAACCATCTCGATATGGAGACCGTGGAATGGCTTGAAGGTTATTTAAAGGATTATCCGAGAGCCATCGTGATAGTATCGCACGATCGAATGTTTCTTGACCACATAGTAGAGACGGTCTACGAGATCGAGCGCGGAAAGATAAAGAGATATCCCGGTAACTACACCAAATTCATAGAAACCAAAAAAGCCGATTACGAAAAGCAGAAAAAGGACTACGAAGCCCAGCAAAAAGAGATCGAACGGCTTAATACGATAGTCGAGAAATACAAAAATACGCCTACCAAGGTAGCGATGACCCGTTCAAAACTCAAGGCGATCGAGCACATGGACAAGATAGAAGCTCCCGAGAGGTTTGATACCAAGAGTTTTAAGGCATCCTTTAAACCGCTTCGTGAGACAGGAAGAGACGTATTGTTTCTTGATAAACTTGCTGTCGGATATACGGATGTACTTGGGACCGTATCGCTTGATATGAAACGGGGCGAAAAGATCGGTATCATAGGCGGAAACGGTGTGGGAAAATCCACATTTTTAAAGACTCTTGTGGGAAATCTCGAACCAATCTCGGGATACCTTAAGTATGGGGTCAATGTCGATATAGGTTATTTCGATCAGCAGATGGCCCAGTATTCATCATCAAAGCGAGTTATCGACGATTACTGGGATATGTTCCCAAGGCTTACCGAGACAGAGGTAAGAAACGATCTCGGTGCGTTTTTATTCTCGGGTGATGATGTATTTAAAAACGTAGATATGCTGTCGGGAGGTGAAAAGGTAAGGCTTGCGCTTTCCAAGATATTCAAAAAAGGTCCGAATTTCCTGATACTTGATGAGCCCACAAACCATATGGATATCGTGGGCAAGGAAACTCTCGAGAGTATGTTAAAGGATTTTCCGGGAAGTGTTATATTTGTGTCGCACGACAGGTATTTTGTCAAAAAGGTGGCCGACAGGATCATTGATTTTACCAAAGACGGCGTTGTGTTCTATAATTTCGGATACGATGAGTACGAGGAAAAGAAACTCGGCAAAACCGCGGACGGTGCATACAGCGGATCGTTCAGGTCCGGTACTGCGCCAAACGGCGGCGCGACGTCCGCTTTGGGCAGTGCGGTCAAGGGCGGCAGCGAAGCGGCGACCGGCGGTGCAACAGCGTCCGGAGCGACCGGGAATGTAAACACAAAGGGTTCGTACTATAACCCCGGCAAAGAGCTCTCAAAACTCGAAAGAAAGCTTGAAAGGACCGAGGAAAAGATATCGGAACTTGAGGAAAAGATACAAAATCTTAAGGATGAGCTGGTAAATCCCGCCATTTCAAGCAATTTTGAAGAATTGTCAAAGATACAATCCGAGATCGACGAAAACGAAGCGCTGTTACTCGAAGCAATGGAAGAGTGGAGCGAAGCAGACAAGAGGTTGTCGGAAATGCGATAGTCCGGTGCAGCTAAAGGATCATATGGGGGTTTAAATGAGTATTTTCATAACAATACTGTTAATGGCCGTTATTATAGGCTCGATCGTCTTAATAATCGTCAATTTCATTAAACTGGTCAAAGTTAAAAATGAGCTGTTCGGTAAAGCCGAGGTAAGAAGAGCCGCCAAAAGGGCAGCGGAAAAGATCAAATTAAAAGATCCCGTCATTACCTGCGATTATTGCGGCTGCAAGATCGATACCCACAAGGACAAAGTATGTCCAAATTGCGGCGGCCCTTACGATAAAGACAAAGAGTGGATTAAGCGGCACGATCTCGACGAAAAGACTATAGATAAGACTACTAAAAGCGCGTTTGCCGATCTTGGCAGCACGATCAAAGAAAGAAAAGCACCTGCATTAAAAAGTGCCCGTATTAAGCTGCTTCTTTCTTTTATCCCGTTTGTCCTTATCGTTTTCTTTATAACGATCTCTCTCATAATTGCAAACCGGAAGATCACCAGAAGGACCGAGGAACTCAACGTTAATTCATACGATCATTTCACCGAAGCGGATTATAAGATCGAGGGAGACGGCATCATCTATAATGACGGTGATGTGACCATATCGGTGACCGGCTTTTTTGTCGACGGATTTCAAAGAAAAAACGAATTATTCGGTAACGAGGGCGAAGTTAAAGTCGGGATCAAAGTTGAAAACAACAGAAAAGAGCGGATACAGGTTACCATGACCTGCTATTCGTTAAACGGCGTGACCCGGTCTTATCAGGGATTTTATCTGTATGACTGGTTTGATAAAGAAAGTACCACGACCTTCTACGAACAGTTTTACGGTATACCTACCCAGACGATATCCGAACTTGTCATAACAAACTTATCGGTAAATGACTCCAAATATACCTATAACCGAAACGCGTCTAAACCGATAACCATAAAGACTGACGCAGATTTTTCCATGGCTCCGTCATTTGAAGGCCAAGAGCCGATCTTTACAAACGATCTTGCGGATATTTACTGCAGCTATAAAGAAAAATACGAAAGATATGAGCTTTGTGTTGTCAACAAGACCGACATATACTTTAAGATAGAAGATCAGCTGACATACAAGGAAGGTACGCCGACTCAGTCATTATATATATATAACGACATAGTTCCTGCGGGATATACTTTTGTTTCAGGCAACACAGACTTATTCATGGGAGACCCTGATGCCGAAGAGGTCTATATTTCTTTGATGCTTGTTTATCCCGACGATCCTGCAAAGAGTTTCTCGACGGGATTTATGAAGATTAAAAACGAAAAGAAGTAGTGTTTGACAAAAGAAAACAGATATTGTAGAATTGCCTTTGTTCGAATTTAATATCTGTTTTGCGGGTGTAGTTCAATGGTAGAACACCAGCCTTCCAAGCTGGACACGTGGGTTCGATTCCCATCACCCGCTTGAAAAAGCCTCAGGACGAGAGTCCTGGGGCTTTTTTCAAGCGGAGGAGAACTCGAACCCAGTGGGTCCGATCTCCGCTTCGCTCCGGTCGGTGCCGCGGAAAATTATACGAAGGAAAAAGCACGATATTGTTTGAGATAGCAAGGTATGTGGTATATAATTATAGAATCCGAGTGAAAGGATTTTGAACTGATAAAATGAGCAGACTAAGAAGCGACATCGACAGTGATGAATACGCAGATGTTGAGATTCCTTCCAACAACTATCCGTTCTTACAGAATTTAAGTCATGAAGTCCGTACTCCCATGAATGCGATCGTGGGAATCTCGGATCTTCTTCTTTCAAAAACTACCGATGTATCTCAAAAAGAAGAGATCGTATCGTTAAAGGCCGCCACGCAGAATCTTTTGATGGTCATCAACAATGTCATCGACTACGATCAGATGCGTGAAGGCACACTTACTCTCCACAGGGAAGTGACCAATCTCGAACATCTTGTATCGGACGTCATCGAAATGGCCCGTATCAACATCGGTGACAGAGATGTTTTGTTTGTGGTGGAATTAAATCCTCAACTTCCCGAGAAGATAATGATCGACCTTACCAGAGTCAAGCAGGCACTGGTATATTTTCTGACCAATGCCGCCAAGTGTACGAAATGGGGATACATTGCTCTTGTTGTCGATTATCCCGAGGGGCGTAAAGACTGCATCCGATTCATGGTGGAAAATACTGAACTCGGTCTGCCCATCATGAAAGAACTTATAAAGTATCTCGGAAGTGAGTTAAGGAGTGAAAAGAACGACAGCGGCGGCCTTAACATGTATTTTGACGTTAAGCTCGAACTTCCGGAGGGCGAGAGCATTAACAGACTGATCAAGCCCGATGACGCTTATTACGGTATCTGTGTCAAAAATGAACGTGAACGGCTTGCTTTTGCGCTCTATTTTTCAAAGTCGGATATCAAATATGTGGAGATCGACAACCCTACCGAGTTATTTATATTAAAAGAAAACGAGCGCCCCGATTATCTGATACTCGAATATGACAGATATCGTAAACTCAAAGATATCAAGGAATTTGCGGAGCTCGGCACAAAACTTATCTGCTTGTCGGATTATTATGAAACCGATGAAGTCGATCCGAGCGCACTTGTGATAAAAAGACCGTTCTTTTACCCCGAATTCAGGAATCTGTTAAACAATGTATCCGGTTCTTCGGTTTCCGAGCAACTTATATTTGACGGTGCCCGTGTTCTGGTGGTCGATGACAATGCCATCAACCTTAAGGTCACGGCAGGTCTTCTTAAGAAATATAATCTCTCCGTAGATACGGCTACCGGCGGTGAAGAGGCTATCAGGATGATCCACCGTACGCGATATGACATGGTATTTATGGACCATATGATGCCCGGTATGGACGGAACCGAGGCTACCGTTATCATAAGACAGGCACAGGACGAGTATTTTAAGAACCTTCCTATCATAGCGCTTTCGGCAAATGTTCTTGAGGACAGCCGGAAACTTTTCGAAAGATCCGAGATGAACGACTTCTTAAGTAAGCCCATCGATATCCCGAGACTTGAGGAAATGCTTAAGAAATGGATCCCCGCTTCCAAGCAAAAAACCGCTTTAAAGAGCATGGATTCCGAAGATTACGATCTGACCGACCTTACGGCCCTTAACCTTAAACATATCAGTCCGGCCAAGGGAATTTCTTATACCGGCGGAAATATCAAGATGTACTTAAGCATCTTAAAGGATTTTAAGGGAAGTGTTGCCGACAAAAAGACGCTCCTTACAAATCTGGTGACCAAGGACGATGTGGGAAGATATACGATAGAAGTCCATGCCCTTAAATCGCTTTCCGCAACGATCGGAGCCAAGGAATTAAGTTTCCTGGCCGCCGATCTTGAGAAAAAGGGCCATAGAAGAGATATGGAGGCGATCGTCGAAGAGCATCAGAAACTGATCGATGAACTCGATCGGGTAGAGAGTGAGATATCGCTCATCGTGACCGCGTCCAAGCCAAAAGAAAAGAAAATGCCGCTCCTTCGCGAAAAGGCCGGAGAAGTATTAAGAGATCTTTTCCATGCGATGGAAGATTTTGATTATGACAGAGCCGAAAAGACGATAGCGGACCTTGATAAATATGAGTATGACAGCCTGGTTCAGGAAAGCTTTGAAAAACTCAAGGAATGTGTTGACAGGATAGACTATGAAGCTACCGGAAAACAGGCGATAGAGATGCTGGCACTTCTGTAAAACAGTAAACAAACGTAAAAACCGCGTAAACGGGTAAGAAACGGAGAAACATATGAAAGAAAAGATCACACGTGAATTTGAAAAAATATTCGGTTCAACAGACGGCGCAAAGTGTTACTTTGCCCCGGGCAGAGTCAATCTGATAGGAGAGCATACCGACTATAACGGCGGACATGTTTTTCCGTGCGCTCTTACGATAGGTACCTACGGCATCGCCTGTAAGCGCGAAGATCGTTTAATGCGTTTTTATTCCATGAATTTTGAAAAAGACGGTGTTATCGAGGTAAGTCTTGACGAAGAACTTAAACCCGATCCGTCCCGCGGATGGACCAATTATCCGCTCGGAATAGTATGGGCCTTCAAAGAAAGAGGATTAAGTCTTGATAAAGGCTTCGACATGTTGATAAACGGCAATATCCCGAACGGCTCGGGACTGTCATCATCTGCTTCGGTTGAAGTTCTGATGGGATTTATACTTTGTGACATCTATGGTTTTAAAGATATCACAAATCAGGATCTCGCCCTCATCGGACAGTTTTCGGAAAACAATTTTAACGGCGTTAACTGCGGTATCATGGACCAGTTTGCCATCGCGATGGGCAAGAAGGACTGTGCAATATTTTTGGATACCAATACGCTTAAGTATGAATACACGCCTGTTAAACTTATCGGTTCAAAACTTGTGATCGCATGCAGCAACAAAAAGCGCGGTCTTGGCGATTCCAAGTACAATGAAAGACGTGCGGAGTGCGAAGAAGCTCTTAAAAGGATCAAGACGGTTAAAGATATCAGTGCACTCGGCGATCTTACGGCTGCGGAATTTGATGAGATCAAAGATGTTATAGGCGATCCCATTCTTGAAAAACGTGCAAAACACGCGGTATACGAAAACGAGCGTACCGTCAGGGCTGTTGCGGCATTAAAAGCCAATGACATCGATACTTTCGGTAATCTTATGATCGAATCCGACACCTCATTAAGAGAAGACTACGAAGTTACAGGCATAGAGCTTGATACGCTTGTAAGCGAAGCGCTTAAGGTCGACGGCGTTATCGGTTCACGAATGACCGGAGCGGGATTCGGCGGCTGTACTGTAAGCATAGTCAAAGACGAAGCCATCGATACGTTTATCGAAAAAGTAGGCGCCGCATACAAGGACAAGATAGGATATGCCGCAGATTTTTATACCGTGAGCGTCGGCGACGGTCCAATGGTCATATGAATAAAAAGAACTTAGAA
>Ga0247608_10001976_pt1 | contig 26883 bp, 32 predicted proteins | sample 176DNAGHGlowgp2_FD_193490 | JGI IMG/M metagenome (GOLD analysis project Ga0247608, IMG submission 193490) | Sheep rumen microbial communities from Palmerston North, Manawatu-Wanganui, New Zealand - 1766 DNA GHGlow gp2 | ecosystem: Host-associated > Mammals > Digestive system > Stomach > Rumen ... | reverse complement strand
ATAATCTTACTTAATACTTGTTTATCAATATACCTATCAGCATATGCTTCTGTTATTGTCTTAAATGATTTCATTTCTTATATCTATTATAATAAATTTCTATTCCCTTTAAATGAATATTGATAGTATCTGTCAATCCACGAGCAGATAAAAGATATTCAACATCTTTTTTATTATCCATAAAGAAATTCTCTGTCAAGACTGCAGCACAATTAGCTCCACGAATAATCTGATAATTTGCTTCCCAGTCTCTATCTTTATCTGATTTGTCTTCTCTTATTGGTTTTTGTTTAGTCTGTCCTTTGAATGATTCAACATATTCTTTATTGTTTCCTATTACAAAATCTGCACCTTCATATAAGCAGTCTGCTAATAAATCAGATATATTCTGTCCTCTTGTTGTCCATGCAGACCAACCTCTACCATTCATCCAACTACCATTTCCTGCAGCATTTACATGAACAGATATCATAATACAGTTAGATGCTCCATATTTTCTACAGTACTGATTAATTCTATTAACACGAGTTCCTAGACTTATGTCAGTTGTTTCTGGAGTTATCTTAATAGGTACAAACTGTTCATAACTTAATAATCTATCATATAATGCATTTACAACTTCACGACAGAAAGAATATTCTCTAAATCGTGTTCCATCAGGCAATATACCACTGCATTTTCCAGGAGTATTACTACCGTGACCGTTATCTAATAATATATATAATTTCTTCATTAACTTTTCTTTAAAATATCTTTATACCATTGTGGTCTTTTATAATCTAATGGGCATTCTTGAAATATATTAAATACTTTACTTTTATCTTTAATATTTTTTGGATTCCATTTTGATATATTCGTATTAAATGGTGAATAACTAAACATACTTTGCATATCATAAACATTTGAAACATCCCAATTTGATATATCACCATGTGTACCACTAAATTTAGATCCATTGAACATATATTTCATATCTAAAACATTACTTACATCCCATTTAGAAATGTCTCCATCAAATTTAGAATATCTAAACATTGAACGCATATCTCTAACTTTACTTACATTCCAATTTGATATATCTCCATTAAATGTTGTATTTGAAAACATACCACCCATATCAGTAACATTACTAACATCCCATTTAGATATATTACCATTAAATTTCGCAAAATCCATGTGATTAAATAATTCTGCTAGATTATTAATTTCTGAAATATCTATATCATTAAAATCACCATTTTCACCACGTTTTTCCATAAGTTTACGAATTAAAATTCTTAATTCAGTTTTATCTTTTGGAAAATAATTATATTTATGAATTTTAATGTTCTTATTTATTATGAGTTTTTCTAATATGATATCTTTTAAGTTCTTCATTTGTTTACAAATTATAAGTTCTTCATAAATTATTTAAATTCATTTGGATCTATATCTTGCATATTACCTGATAAGTTTGCTTTATCATGTGTAAAGAAATAATCTGGTAAACATGTATAGCAGTCATAATACTTTACTTTATATTCGTATTTGAAATCCATACGTGCAAAGTTAATCATCTGTTCAGCACCTTTTGAACCACGTTTGCCATCAAATTCATATCCTTGATAAGTAGATGGATCATATCTATCATAAACTATTATTGTACGACCTTCATAATCTTTATAATCATCTTTATTGACATCTACTTTATCAGGTAATTCTCCAGCTTCTTTAGCTTTCTTATATGCAGCTTCATTAGCTTTCATATCAAAATCTTTTATACAATTAGTCTTAAATCCTTTTTGTTCAAATTCTTTTTGATTAGATCTTATTATGGTACCAAAACCAGATTCAGTAGACATTGAATATTCTTTAAGAGCTTTACGAGCTTCTGTTTCTCCACCGAATGCACCTTTGATATTATCCATGAATTTCTTATAAAGCTTCTTAAGTTCCTGTTTATTCATTGTACTATATTTCTCATTCTGTAATTGATTGAATGTTGTCTTTAAAGCATCTTGTATTTTAAATGCTTCTGCTTTGCTTGCCCATATAGTACGTTGAGCAACTTGTGCTTCTAATATATATCTTAATACACTCATTTTAATTGAATATTATATTTGCTTCTCTTTTAACATTTCTTAATGAATCTGAACTATGCATAACATTTTTCATATCATCTTTACCATACTTATTTCTAAAATGATCTTTAATCTTATCCATTACTTCTATAGGATCATCTTCTCCTTCATAACCCCATATAGATGCTTGAATATCACCTTGCATATATTTAACTAAATCATCATAGAAATCTTTATCTTTATGCATCTTATAAAGTTCTTTACATTGACCTTCACTAAGATTCATAGTTTCAGTATGATCATAACATTCAAATCCTTTGTCTTTTATATAATCATATATTTCATCTACATGACTTAAGAACCCTGGTTTGATAATTACGAATGCCTTTGTGGTATCAGGAGTCTTTATATGCTCAAATATGTATGCTTTAATTGTTTTCATAACTCATTTTCAATATTAAATAAAAATAAAAACTAATTAATCAACCCTGAATGTTCCAGTGTCTTTGAACTGATGTTGTAAGTCTCTATCTAATGAATATCTTACTGTTATTGTATAATATCCACGTTGATATCTATTATCGTTTTTATTAATTCCAACAATAGTTGTTTCTGCATTAGAATTAAATTCATTTTTAAGATCCATTCCTAATGACATACCAGATATATTCCACTTAGATGTTATATCTGCTCTAATTGGAAGTCTATCATTATTAGTTAGTTTAGCACATATTAAATCATCTCCATTAAAATGATTAAAACCATTAGTAGATACATAATACATTCTATTAATTAAGAATTGTTTTGCTTGTCTTTCATATTTTAATATGAAATTATTATCGACCTCTTTAACAGATTCTTCCATAGGTATGTCTTTATTCAATATGTTATCACATGTATTTCTTGATATATATAATCCATACCAGTATTCATTATCATGCATCAAATAAAAATCATATTTAGGTTTTCCTATTAACTTAATATTATCTTTCGCTTCATAGATAGAACATAAATATTCTCGTACAGCAAAATTTCTTTCATGTACATACACATCAAAAAGACTATATTTAAATTCAAAAAATCTTTTATATAAATTAACAATTTCTTCTGAATCATTGTCTCCATATTTATATTCTTTATTATCTATACGAACAACAAATTCATTACCACTAGTCTTTGGATTATATTTATATCTTTCATTAACTTCATATACTGACATTATTCGTGGTTTTGCAATAAACTTATCAATCATCTCAATATTTGTATTAGCTGTATTTAATCTAAAGAATACAAGTACTTCTTTTTCATTTCCAGTTAACTCAAATATTTTATGTTTATTTGAATATGTTCTAACAAAATCATTTTCATCAGTTATGCATACACATACATTAAATAAATCTTTTGGATTGTTTGATCCTTCTGATTCTTCAACATCCCAGTCTATTTCAAACTTACCTTTAAGACCAGTTAAATTCTTTTCCATATAGTTTTTATATCTATATCTTAATTCTAATGAATTATCCATATTAAGACCTTTTGTTAAAGAATTAGCTAGTTTTTCTTTATATATATTAAGACTGTTTTCAATTTCTTCAACTGTATCTCCTTGAGAACTATCTGAATTTTCAGTAAACCAATATCTCTTAAGCTCATTTAATGAAGAATCTAATTTCTTAATTTCATTATTATCAATATCATACCAGTATCCTGATGGATTTTGAACTTTAATATCATTACCCATATAGTCAACATATCGTAATATATTAGAAACTTTCATGACTTCAATTTTCTTATCATCAGCAATCAAATAATATTTAACATCTATATTAATATTATCTAATGATTGTTGTATGATAATTTCATCATCAGTTCCTTCATCTATTATATAAGTTAATTCACTATCATTAATAGATACATTTAATATATTATCATTAATATCATAGAACTTATTATTAATCTTAATGATTTTATATTCTGTATCATTATTTGTAAATGTATATATTATATCTTTTTCAACATAACATACTTTATCATTTACATAATAATGTCCATCAGGTTTTCTAACACCACCAACATATTCAGATTCAATGAAGTCTGTTAATTGATAATATTTATTTCTAATCAAATATATTTTATTATAATAGAATTCTACTTTAATACTATCATAGTGATCACCCATTATAGAATCAATATATAATGGTTCTTGATTTCCATCATTAATAGCATATATCTTATATGATAACTTATATATATAGTCAGGATCATCTGCGTTGATTTTATATAATGAAGTATCTATCCATTCATATGTATTATCATTTAATTTCAATTCTCCTTTAAATGATTTACTATCTTCAATAAAATTACCATTATAGAAATCATCTAATGTGTTGAATTCACATGTTCCTAAGAAAGTATAATTATCTTTATCTTCCCAATAATAATATTCTTTATTTGTAAATATGTCTTCATTATCTATATCTGTCTCTATTAAAGAATTATATGTGTTTCCATTCTCATATTTACGTTTAACATAAATACTATAGTTAAGATATTGATAAGGTTCATCCTGTATATATAAATATTTATAATATCCTTCTGATTCACCTAATAGCTTTCTATATGATATACCTTGTTTAAATATGTATTGATAATATTGATCATCTATTTTCTCAACAATAAATGTTGTACGTTCTTTATTTTCAATAGTGAATTTATGTGCATCAGTTTCAATAATGTCTATAGGTTTAATATAAACATCTGATACCTTATAATGATAATAAGGATCATTTTCCGATTCTTTATAGAACATATATTCTTCATCATTAATAATCAACTTAACAGACAAATCATCAACATGTTCATAATTAACTTCTATAAAATCATTGACTGTAGTATATATTATAGGTGATAATGTTTGAAGACTATTATTATATATTTTGTATTTCTTATTATATTCTACATATGATGTTTTAATTTTAATATCATTTCCATTAAGATATCCAATATTTGAATTATTGACATGTAATGATATAATGCTATCATCAAAATTAGTCACTGAACAATCAGCAGTACCTAATACGTTTTGTTTTGTTTCATCATATATAGTTAGACTATATTTTGCTCCAGTAAACTGAGGATCATTATATGTTGTATATGTATTATGTTTATATGTGATCACTAATGGACTAGCTAAGAAATTTTCTAAAATAATATGTTGTTCGTCTTCACACATAACATTATTCATATTAATATCAGTATATGTATCATCATCTAAATTCTTAATGATTGATACATAACCAATATCTAATAAGTCTATGAAGTTATACTGGTACTTATGATTATCTGTAAATATGTGATCCCAGTATAATCCATAAGCATCAGGATATCTTGTATCTGCATCTATTATGTTATGATATAATGGTCCAGTTATTTCAAATTCATCATTATAGATATATTTGTTAATTACTAATGGATTATCTATTTCATGTTTAGATCTTCCTATATTCTTAAAGTTAACACCATTTACTCTTACATCAATATCTTTATTGAATTGTAAAATATTTGTATTCTTATATTTCCTATCATATAATCCAAACATATAAATATTATTAAGATATTTATCATTATTTATAATATTTGGATCATATGAATATTTCTTATATACTTCATTTTCATTCTGGTATAGTTTATCATATATATTATGTTCAACACCATCAATTATATATGTATCATTATCTTTATTATATTGGAATACTTTATATTCTAAAAGTAAATTGAATTCTTCATCTTCACTACCTATGACAGCATATTCATTATTTGTTATGACGAATACATTTGAATTCTTATCTGCTTCTCTAAGAATATATACTTTATCTTCAATTGCATATAATAGATTATTTGAGAAATTAGAAAGCATCGTGTTAAGCACAACAATATCTTTACCAACCAAATCATTATGTATATATACATTATATTTTAATTGATATTCATCTATTCCTTCCCATTCTTTTATAAATTCATCATTAATGTCATATATTGCATAACCATCATTCTTTTTCTTAATAAAATATTTAACATATTTATCATCTTCATAATGATAACATTCTATTCCATAAAGAGTATTCTTAGGATTATTGAAGTATGTTTCTACTCTCTTATCATTCTTTTTTAGAATAGCATAATATTCTATATATCTATAGAATGTATTATTAATGAGTGAACCATCTAAATAATGTAAGTTGTTTTCTAAATGATATTTAATCATCTTATAGAAATCAATATCATAATTAATATGATTGACGTCTACTAATGAGTGATCATTAATATATGCATTAAATGATATCTTATCTGTTAATTTTGATATCTGTGAGAATAAACTTATATTTCCATAATCAATAGCAGTATCATAAATATTAGTAGTTTCATCAATAGGAACAACTAAACTATAATCACCATTGATTCCTAATATATCATAAAGTGATTCAAAATCATAGTTTTCATGATCAATATATATTTGAGATAATTCATAATTATTTTTTAATTTTGAAATATCTTTATTACTTACAAATGTTAAATAATGTTGTAAATCATCTTTTTCTATAGTTTTATTTCCTATTAATTCTTTTATATTATTCAAATAATATTTATATTTTAATCTACCAAAATCTAATACTGGTTGATTAATCATCGTCTTAAATTCATATTCATACCATTTATTATTGACACATAATCTTAATATGAAATTAGAGTTTACCCAGTATTCATAGTATTTAGATTCAATAAGATTCTTAACATTAATCTTCTTTGGATATAATATGAAGTTAAGATAATCATCAGGATTTTTTAAATAGAATGAAAAATGTTTTTCTAAAAGGCAATCACATGCATTATCTAAATAAGGAGTTGATTTTGATTTGACGTCATCTATCAATATATTATCAAATCTATCAATATCTGTTAATACTCTTATTTTAATATCAGTAGACAAATGTTTATCTTCATTATTAAATATATATCCTTGAACTAATACAACTTCTTTAATATGATCTATCATCTTTTCATATGAATCAAAATATTCAGAATATAATGATTCACCTTCATAGATATATGAATATTTTAAAGATTTAGCAACATCTTCTTCATCTTTAATGAACTTAATAGATGAATAACTAAAATCAAACACTTTATCAAAACTATCATAATCTAATGTAACATTTATAGGAGTTTCAATATAATGAACAAATCTTACATTTTCATAATTCTGACGTTCTAATAATAAGACACAATTATATAATTTACTATTTTTGAATTTAATAGGAATATTTATACAAGTATCATCCATCTTATAAAATACACATGATGGGTGTTCATTCATATAATTCAAAGAATATTCGTTAAAACAATCATCAATATAATGAACTTGTTTTGTATAATAATGAACTCCATTTCCAGTAAATTCTAAATCTATATCATCTCCATAATTTGTTACTAATGGTTGAGAAATGTTTATGTTTGAATACGCTGAAAATTTTGTGTCATTTGCAAATACACGTTGTCCTAAAGAGGCAACATGAACATTTAAATGAATAGGTAAAAAGTATTTTTTATAATAATATTTAAGACATGATAGTTTAATTCCTAATTCATTAAAAGCAAAATCAAAATAAGGTTTCCAATAGAAATATTTTTCAGGATCATCTTCAATCTCCATATCATGATTTCCTATTTTGATTTTCTCATAATAATTAAGAAGATCTAATAATTTAGGCTTATTTTCACCCATTAAGAATTCTCTATCAAAATCAATAGGATATGTCTCATCTAATTCACGATTAATTAAAATCATTAATGATATCAATGAATCTAATTTAAATGTTTCAAATGATTTTAATACATCATCTTCAAGATGAAAATAATTTCTTATATATTGTGTTTGTATGTCATTATCAGTCTTTAATAATTTAGAAATAGATATCTTATCTCCATATCCAAACCAGTTTAATGAGTTGATTGCAGAATTATAGTTACCTAATTCTCCACGAATACCCATATAGTTAATTAAATATTCTTTAAGTTTCTCATTATATAACTCTACATTATATTCATCATTATATATACTTTCAGAATAAATAGATTTAAGAATGTCTTTAGGTAATGATATACCCATATTCTTTCCATTGATAATAAGTTCTTCATATTCATTAACAAACATACCACCAATAGTTATAGGACACCATGTCTCTTTATTACCGTCTTTAATATATATCATCAAATTAGAAAGCCATGTTCCTTCTTCTTCTGTTGTTCCTAAAACATAAATTGGAAATAATGAATATCTATGTGTATCATTATTAAATTCTTCTTCAATCTTTACTGCATAGACATCATCTTCAGTTATTGATGACTTAATAATTGAAGAATCACTATCAAACTTAACAATGTCATCTAATGAATCAAGTTTAGATATTTTATCTTGAATTGCAATTGGTGACAATAATTTATAAACAGCTGAGTTATTAAAATAGATGTTGATAACTAAATTTTTAGGATCATCTATTTCATAAATAAAATATATTGGTTTAATATAATAATTATTAATAGATAACCTATATTTTAAGTTATCATTAAGCCAGAAAATATAATCATTTTCTTCATATTCATAGCCTATAGGCTTATCTTTAAATGAAGGGAGAGAAAATATATGTCCAGTATTGTCAACAAATTCCATTAAATAACATTTTATATTTATTTGTGATATATATAAAAATATATTATTTAATGGAATTTGTAAGAGTATATCTTAAATAAATTTATTCATACCAAGTGATATGTTTGAATCGTTTCAATCTTTCAATATATTTAAGCATCATAATAATTCTTAAATCTATCAACTGTAAGAATGTAACAAATATAGAGTTACCTTTGAATAATACTTTAGGTAATGCACGTTTTAACACCCCATATTTTTCATAGTCATATTGATTAAAACCTAAAATATTATAATCTTTTAGGTGATCAAATTTATATGATTGTTTTTGTTTTATATCCATGACTTTATTATTCTTTATGTAATTCTTTTAAGAAAATCTAATTAATCTTTGTCTATCACTTTCCTTTATATAATCATAAAGACGTTTTTCATCTGGTGTAAGCATTTCTGTCAATATTGAATCTTTATCGTTACTTATTGATGTATTTTTAGATTGTACATATTTATCTATATAATCAAATATTGTCATTTCCTCTATATTTAAACTTACATATTTTTATTATACAGTATTACTATTAAAGAAGTAGTCAGCTGCGTGTTGTGTTCTAATCCATTCATCTATCTTATCCATTTCTTCTACAGCCATATCATGGAATCTTTGATAGTTTATTGTTACACCACCTGGCATCTTAAAATCAAATGAACCAATTATTGTTGCCAATCCACGCATTCCAAGACATACACAGTATCTAAAGAAATAATATAGTTGATAAAGATCTTGAATCTTACATCTTAAATAACATTGTATTACTAAATCTGAATATCCAAGATTACCAAGTATTACAAGTTTATGTGAATATGGATTGAAATTAAATGTAACTGGTGCATCAAACATTGCTTTATAAGTCTGTACTTCATATAATGCACTCATGACATCTGTTAAGTTATATCCTGTGCCTGAACCGAATACATCAGACAAAGTACCACCTGCACCAGAAGCCAATGCTGAATTATTAAGTACCATACGTTCTAATGAGAAGTCTCCCATTACTCCATAATTGAAACTATCTAATGTCTTATATACACCAAACACAGATATGATACGTTGTGGAAGTGTCAATACATTATTAGGACCACATCTACAAAAATCTGAATTCTTAATACAATAAAAACGTTCTTCTACAGCAAAATCATAGTCTTCCCAGAACTTTTGTGCAGCTTGGTAAATCAATGGAGGTATTGCTGATGCTGGTAATGGCAATGGTAAAGCACATGACTGTGTTATTTCTTGAATGATCCTCTGAATAAACTGATAATCCATTTGATCTTCAAGTTGTGCTTTCTGTTTTAAGAATTCTTCCATTCCAACAGTATTTGTAGCTGTTGTTCCATTTGTTGTTTGAACACAATTTTCCATATATACTATATATTCTTGTATTTTATAAGTTAATTAAAAATAAAAATTTAGTATATTATAATGAAATTCATCTTCAAATAAGTCATTATAATGTTAAAATTTTTTATTTAAATAACTATATTTTACAAAAATATATCTACCAAAGTATGTAATGGCAGAAGTTTTTAATAGTGAGTTAGGTAATTATTTAAAAAAATTAAACAATCAATATAATAGTAAAGATAAATCATTAACAGATATTCTTAAATCATTTAGCCAGATATCAAATGAGTATAATGAGTTAAATGAGGTGGAGTCTAATGATTTAGGTCTACAATATAGTTCTTATAATTATATTGAATGTTCAGATACAGAACAAGAGGATTTCTTTTCAGACCAGTTACAGTTCATAGAAACATTAGTCGTAAATACAATTTATGAAAAGACAGGTATTATATGGAACTGGGGTGATATCTATAACTTAATGAAAGATCCTTCTTATAGGAATACTGAAAAAATTCAAAGAAAGGTTGTTTATTCAACTTCTTCAAATCAGCGTCCTATAGGAGATATGTCTTATAATATTTGGAACGGACTTCAGATTATAGATATTGATATTAAGGATGAAGCTCTTGCTCGAAACATTAAGCAGATACTTTTTGATGAGTTAAAACAATATCATTGGTTCTTGGGATGCTGCATATCTGCATCAGGAAAATCTTGTCACGTTTGGACAAAGATTACACCAATATCAATTGATATGAATAGCAGAAAAATTGAATATATATGTAACTTTAGACATAAGTATTCATACATATATATTGTGCTTATGAAATATGCAAAGAAATTTGGATATGAAAAGGAAGATATCTTAAAGTATATGGATATGGCTATGTGTAAGCCTCAACAAGGTATTTTCATATCTTCAGATAATAATGCATTATTAAGTACAAATTTCAGAGATTTAAGATTAGATGTTAATTTTGAATCTGCATTTCATAGTGGGGTGACAAGCATTGATTGGATATCTCACCCTGATCTTAAAGATATATTTCATAAGTTGGAATGGTTTAATACTGAAACATCTGAAGAAGAAAAGGTAGATATATCTAATATATCAGGAATTAATGATAGAGATCTTTCAAAGGAAAAGGGAAAGAAACACTATAAGCATGCACAACGTTGGCAGCTTGCGAATACATTGACATCTATTTATGGATATGATAAAGCTTTAAAGATAATGATTGAAATCTGTGAAGGTACATCAAGACGTGAGTTGGCTGGAGACGTTAAGACTGCATCAATTCATAATAAGCCAATATCTATATGGGCTATCAAGGAATTGAATAAGTATCATGGATTTAAGTTGAATATTAAAGCTGAAGATGTATATTCAAATGATCTTGAAAATTTAGAAAAGGAAATACAGAATGAAGATAATGTAGCATTAGATCCAACAAAGATATTAAATGATCACTCATCACAAGTAAGATTAACTATAAAGAACAATCAATATCTTTCTGATATTAAAGAAGATATAATAGCTAATCTTTCTCATATAACTTTGCTTGAAGCTGGTGCAGGATACGGAAAGACTGAAATGATTAAAAGTCTTAAATCAAAAACATTATTGATATTGCCGTTCACATCAACTATTAAAGCAAAAGTTGAAGCCGATGAAAAGACATCTGATTGGTTATATTTCTATGGAAACAAAAGACCAAACTTAGATGAAATTCTTGGAGATAGAAATATGTCAATGACTATTGATAAATTTTCAAGATTAAATGTCTATGAATTAGACCAGGCAGGATTTGAATATATTGTTATTGATGAATCACATTTATTGTTCACAAGTTCATATAGAGATGTTATGTCACCAACTATTCAGAGATTAGCAAACTGTAAAGCTAAAATCATTATGATGACAGGAACACCAACTGGAGAAATGTTATTCTTTCCAAATATCAAACACATTAAAGTAGTAAAAGAAGATTTTCGTAATAAGGAATTTGAAATAGATATGGTTCCAACAAATACTGAAAAGCTTATTGAAATGTGTAAATCAATGGCACATGACATCATAGATGGAAAGAAAATATTATTTCCAACAAATAAAGGAAATCTTTATTTTGAACAGGTTACAGGACTTATTCAACAATATCTTAATGAATTCAGGAGCGGGAAAGAATTAAAAGCATTCTATTATAAGAAATCAAACTATGGAGAAGAATCTATGGAGACTATCAATATTGATAAATCTATAGGATCAAATGATATCATATTCTGTACAACATATCTTTCTGTAGGTGTAGATATTTGTGATAGATATAGATTTTCTGTATATTTTAATGAAACATGGATAGCGCAAGATATTGAACAGTTTGCAAATCGTCTTCGTAATAATGATTTATATATTAAATTGTTTTTGGAAAAAGAAGATTCGTCAGGAATTCCAATAAACTATTATTACACACAACCATTGGATTTAAGTTTTTCTGAAAAGGATTTAATGTTTGCACGAGATCTTATTCATACATGTAATGATATGCTTGAACGTAATAATGAAGAATCAAAATATAATCCATTGATTCAATCTTTATTGTCGGCAAATAGATATCTTAAATATGATGAAAACGATTGTAAGTATTATATAGATGAAACAACATATAAGCTTAAAGTATTTGAAGAACGATATACTGAGTATTCAAAACAATTAGAAGTTCTTACAAATGGAATGAAATATTATGGGTATGAAGTTATTGTTAAAGATCATAAAGATAGAATAGATGAAGCTAAACAGGAAGATGTAGAAGAATTCTTAAAGTTATGCCGTCATAATAGATATAATTATAACACAGCTGAAACATTTAAGTTTCTTAATCATCTTAATGATGGAAATATAGATATGTATAAAGAACTTCTTAAAGGATCATATGAAATATTCAAAGACGATTCATATAAGATTGAAAGAGAAGAGAATAATATATATGCATCAGATATTGAAATACTTGAAAGAAACATACCAATTGTAATAGGACTTTATAAATTTTATGATTGTGAAACTATAAGAGACATATTTGAATATTGTATTGATAAGAAACAGAATAGAATCAATTATACAAAATTGAATCGTATTCGTAGATTTGTTCAGATTGAATATAATCGTAAAAGAAAAAGATTGGATTTTCCTGTATTGAAATTTGTAAAAGACTCACAAAACTGGGCACGTGCTCATAGTTCAACAAATGAAAATGAAATCAATAAATATCTTGCGGATTATGCAGTAGGATATGCAAATTCAATTCCAAATCTTATTGTAGAAGATAAGGAATATCTTGAAACAGTATTTGAGTTGACTAAAGATCTTTGGAAGATAGTCATATTACAGTCACGACCTAAGAATGGTAATGTTGGAATTGTTCCATTTGAATTATTATGGACAAAGAAAACAGATCTTAATGATATATATGGAGGATCACAAGAAACACAAGCATTCTTTATTGAGGAATTGGTTGATGATATGAAAGAAGTTGATGAAACTGAAGATGTTGATGTTGAATTTGAAATTAAAGAAAAAAGACGTCTTGAGGATGTTAAGTCTGAACTTCCAAATGTTATACATAAGCCTTATGGATATTATGAGTATTCAGAATTAGATGAATCTAATAATAGGTTTATGAGAAAACAAGAAAACACTAATATGCTTAAGGATAACATATTCACGCATACAAATACTGAATCAGATAAGAAAGATAAAAAGAATTTACAAAACGATTTATTTGAATCTATTGATGATGAAGTACCATTTTAATATATTATATTAGCTATGGAAGATCATAACGATTTATTAACTAGTTTAGCATTAGGTTTATATATTAAGTTTAATAAGAGTAATATGGGAATAGAAGAAAACGGAAATATAGATAGCAAAGGTGTTTTATTTAAGGATTTTGTTAGACAGCATTTGAAAAAAGAAAATGAATTAGAAAATGAAATTAAGCAATTGAAGTCAAGAATAAAATCAACATCAACACCAATGTATAATCGTATGTATGAATTATTTGTACAGATGAGAAATTATATACATATAAGTGTAGATTCAGATGGATATAAGTTATCTATTGATAATTTTCCAATGTCTAATGATGATGCTGATTTTATTGAACGACAAATAATGAGTGCAGATTTTAACGCTCATAATAAATTAGAATTAGGATCGTTAAAGGACGAAGGCATTTATTATGTTGATTCAAATAATAATAAGATATATGATAAGAATAAATTATTTTCATCACCAGGACAATATGGATATATTGATGTTGATAAATCACGATTGTCAGATATATTTGGATATTAAATAATGGAAGATACTGGAATATTAATAAAAGATATTATTAAAAGCCATATTCAAAAAGAAAATGAATTAGAAAAAAGAATTAAAGATCTTGAGGAAGAATTAGAAAAATCTAAAAACAGTGACGATAATTCTGATTATTTTCTTTATAAAGAAATTCTTAAATATATTGTTCCTTATCTTAGATTTGAATATGAAATGAATAATGAAGGTATTGGTGGATATAACGTTTCAACATCACCAATATATACAGATGCAGGATATTCAATATCTTTAGATCATGTTAAGATGCCATTAAACTTAATAAATGAATTAATAAAAGAAGTAGAAAAGTATAAACAAAAATATAACATAGAATAATATGAGTACATTATATATATTTTATAAGAAAAACAAATTTAATGAAAGAGTTATCATATATGCAAATTCTTATTTAGAAGCAAAGGAAACATTATTTGCGTTAAATAATTATGCAGATTTAGTATATGATATTAATGAATACAGATTTCAACATGTGGATACTGTTGCATTATATAATGAATTGAAGTTAAATGATACTTATGAAGGATATCCTTATATCTTAACAGAAGAAAATTATAAGAATTTAGAAAAATCTATTGAAGATAAGACATTTTCTAATATTCATAATACAAAAGTGTTGACTAAAGAAATTGCTGATAGTTTGACTAATAAAAACAGTAATTATTCAATGTATACATTAGAAGAATTTAAACGTTCTATGCAGCAAATGTCAGAAAGTAAAGAAAAGCAAAGAAACGAAATAAATAGTATGATTGATCATATTGGAGATGTATGGTATGCAAAAATATACCCAAATAATTTACGTTTAGGTCCTGAAAATTATGTATATGGGAGATCTCGTAAAGAAGTATTAGATGCACTTAATGAATACGATGAAAAATATAAAAAATTACAAAATGATGTTTACTTATTAATAACATCATATCCTAATTATACTATGGATGACTTAAAACGATATGAAAAATTTGTAACATATATTAAAGAACATAACATTAAAAAATTACCTTTTATAACTAACTATTAAAAAATTATTTTTAGGAGTACTTAAGTACTCCTTTTTTATTAAGAAAAAAATAATATTTTTAATAGTATAAACAAATATATATCACTATTATATGAAAGAAATATTTTCAAAGTATAAAATGTATTTCATAGGTGGAATAGGTATTGCATTAGTATTTATACTATTAGGAATATTTGGTGTGATATCTTTACCACTTGCTATTATTATTCCTTTCTTATTGCTTGTAGTTGGTGGTTGTTCTACGATGTATTTAAAAGGTAATAGTAATTCTGAACAAAAACCTGAAGAAAATAAACCACAATATCTTTTATCTGATGATTTTAAGTTTTCTTCATCAAGCATCTCTATTACAAATGATGAGACACCATTACCATCATTAATCAATACTAAAAAATTAGATGTTACATATTCTTCATCAAATAAAGAAGTTGCTGAAATCAATGATTTTGGTGTTGTTAATATTAATAGTAATGGAACTACAATCATTAAAGCAATATTCTCTGGTAATAATGATTATATTGCAAAAGAAGTATCATATGTTTTAGTTGTTAATATTCCTAAACCCGAACCTATTGATATTTCTGATGACGATTTTAAATATGAATTTGATTTTGTTAAGATAACAGAAGAAGATGATTATGAATCTAAATTACCAAGATTAATCAATAATCTTCATTTAGAAGGTGTTATTGTTACATCTACAGATCATAACGTTGCTAAATTTAACAAATATGGTAATGTAATTATTGTAGGTAATGGACGTACAATTATAACTTCATTCTTTAAAGGTAATGATGAATATAAATATAAAGAAGCATCATATGAAATTGTTGTAGATATTATGAAACATAAAAAGGAAATTAATGAATTGATTAATCGATTTAAAGAATATGTAGATATAGAAGAAGGATCTACTATATATAATTATTTAGTAGATATATATCAAGAAGCTTATGAACAATTCTATAACGGAAAATCATTAAACAAGATTCCTTCATTATACAAAGAAGAATTATTCCCTAATGTAATTAACTTCTATGGAGATGCAGGAACAGAGGAACAAGGATTCAAAACATTTGTTGGTTGGCTATTTGCATTAACACTTATTGAATTAAAACCTTCTAAACGTACTGAAATGTTAAAGGTTGGTTATGAATATGGAGGATACGATAGATATTCAAATATCTATGGTTATAAGTTTAAAGCTGACCCTAATGTTGCTCGTATTATTGCTGCAGATTTATATGCTGCGTTAAAAGGTGTTAAGAAACCTGATACTGATGTAATGAGAGAAGAACTTGGTGGTACAGTATTTACAGATTCATTAGAAACAATTAAGGAAAGTGATAGTTTTAAGTTTGGTGAAAATGATTTCTATCCTGATTTAAGAGAATTCATGCCAACTGCTCCTGGACCTTATGCACCAGGTTATAAGACACGTCCTGATGTATCATATCCAAATGAACCAAAAGATGAATATAATAATAACTTAGTTGATAGAAATATTCATGAATTTATTGTTGAACATTATAACTTAGATAATCCTGAATATGAACAAGCAACCGTACAGGCTATAGCTGATAAAGAAGCTGATTCAAATCACTTATTTGGTCCTGATAGAGAAGCTGCAGGATATAAGTTCCATGCGGTATTTGGTGAAGAAACAATAGGTAAAGAAATTTCTCCTGATGGTGCTGTTGCAAATCTTACAAATTATGTAAAATATATATCAAGTTATACACGTGATGTATTATTAACAACAGAAACAAAACCAAAACAATATGGAAGATTAAGACCAGGTTGTTCTTGGGAAAAGGAAGCAACTCCAAATTCTACAGATGATCCTAGAAGAAATGCATTATGTTATTTCCCAATTGAAGACAATGATGGATGTCCAACAGGATATTATAATAAAGAAGGTGAATGGGTATATCCTAATGAAATCAAATCAGAAAAGGAATTTATTAAGTATTTCCAAAAACGTCTTTATGCTAACTCTTATCCAAGTGGTCACTCTTCTGCTATACAAGGATTATCAATGGTACTTGTAGAATTAATGCCAGAAATTGTAGATAAGATTATGAAGGCAGCTAACCAATTTGCAATAAATAGAACTATAGCTAGATATCACTGGACTTCAGATACAATCAATGGTAGAGTGTTAGGTTCTGCAGGTAATGCATTATGTCACGCTGTAACTGAATTTAAAGATAGATTTAATGATGCTAAAGAAGAATTAAATTCATAAATAAAATATAAAAATTCATAATAAACAAAAGGAATCGTTTCAAAACGATTCCTTTTTTAATTCTAATTTTGCAAAAGCACGTGATTGTTTATTCATCTTACGTCTTTCATATTTAGACCAATATCCATGATCCCAAATAGTTCCAGTGTTTTTATACAAATGCATTGATGGAGATTTTCTCTGAAGCTCCCTATAATTTTCTGCTCTTTTCCAATATTTATGATTCATTGTATAATTACGTTCATGAATAGGTTTTTCTTCTGGTGTACATACAATTAGATCACAATGCATTCTAAAATAAAGTTTAGCTCTACGATTATAAATGACTTTATTACGACGTCTACGTTCTCCTCTATTTAACATAAATTCTTTATTTTATTTGTTACAATCAAATCCAAGACATATTCAATTCCATCTGCTAATGCATGAATCTTTGATGTTTTACATGTTATACTTTTAATTGGTTTCCAATGTGTATCCATAAGATAATATGCTTCAAATAGCCACATCATTCCATCTTCGCACCAATATGGTTTAGCATCAATGAATATGTTATAGTTTTCTAAAATCCAATCTACAACTTTATAGATTTCTGGACATGAACAGTTTTTAGAATATTTTAAACTAGAATTAGTATTATACATTCGCTGTACTAATTCTTTATATGTTATTAAACTTGATTTTCCTTCATCTTTTAATTCACATTCTTCATCAAATGAAATTGGATTGCCATTATAATGAGGGTACCATTCAAAATATAAATCACAAGATACATCAAAACCAAGTTTCTTTAATTTTAATGCAGAAGGATAATCAACAAAATATGTTTCAATTTTATTATTCATCAATAAATGAAATTTTTATTTTTCTAACTTTAGTATATACATCTTCAAGAATACCAGAAACTTTACCATTTGCATAACTATATCCATAAGTACTATACCCCATATCATAACAATATTTAATATACTTATGAATTCTTTCTGCAGTTTTTTCTGCTGTCTGTTCTTTATCTAAAACTTTAGCCTTATACGGATCATCAGTAAATTCCATATTCCAAGGCTTGGGGCCAATCTTTCTTAAATAAAATGGATTACCTTGAAAATAATCTTCAGAATAACATTCAATAATAAATTTTGGTTCCATATTTAATCTTTAATATATCCGTAATAGAATTCACAACCTTTATATGATTTCTGACGAATCCAATTAATAGTCTCAATACCTTTGAACTTTGTAAAAACATAATTCTGAATAGTCATATCCTTGATTCGTACGGTAAGGATTTCAATATCATTATCAGGTGCCCACGATACCTGAGTAATAGTCTTACCATTTGAAATAACTAGTTTCTCATATGTCTCAGTTAAAGACTTAATTACCTCTTCTGTAGTTAATGGTTTTGTACCGTAAATATTTGCGATAACTTTCATATTACTCGTTTTTAATAGTTTTTAAATATATGGAGATTTTTAGTCTCCCCAATAAGTGCATCCCTCATAGAATTTACGAACAGATTCAGTCAGATCCTCAGCATCCTTTTTCATCTGTGCTGCAGTCTCAGCATCAGTAATCAGTTCAATATGTGGACGGAATGCTGTACGATATGAACCATTAGCGGCCTTATAAGTAAACTTCCAACCAGTTGCCTTCTTAAAGTACTTATTATTCTTAACTGACTCGAAACAACGTAGGAGATTAGTTGGAGTTAATTCCTTATAAGAAATACTGCAGTTTCCAGAAATCCCGTTCCTCCAAGGTTCTACATCAAAATCAAAGAACGAGAGGTCATAATAGAAATCACTCATCTTATAATTCTTACGGGCTTTCTCAATCTCAGACTCAACATAAGCAGTACGCTTCTTCTCAGTCTTCCACTTCTTCTCAGCAAAATTAGTAGCATGTTTACGGGCCCATTCCATGTGGCTAAAGAAACTGCTAACTTTGGCAGCCTCCCACTCAGGAATGTAAAGGTCATTATACTTCTCCTCAGCCTCGAGAAAATCAGAGAACATAGCAGCGATGAACTCATCTGCAGTAATGGTTGAACAGTTGATGTTACGAGAAATCAGGGTGATTGTACGATAATCGTTCATATTTTTTAAATTTAATTGTTACTAATTAATTATTTTATATTTGTAATATAGAAAAAAATAAATAATATTCAAAATTTCACAAGTAAATTTATGAACTTGTTATATTCAAAATTTCACAAGTAAATTTATAAGAAATTAATTTCATAAAAAATCCACCTACTTTCACAAGTAAGTGGAATGATTATTTAACCGAATAAATAAAACTAATAACCATTATGGCCATTCACCTAATGGCATCTTAAATCCTTTTTCTTCTGGGAATGCAGGATTAGAATTAACAACATTTCCAGTAACTGCATCTACCCAAAGTTGCTCACGAATATTTCCAAATATCCATTGTGTATTAACTTCAATAGGACCAACTGGATTTCTTAATGTAACGTGTTTAGATTGTGGTTTTGGGGAATTAGTCTGCATAATTTTATCATAAGCTTCAATATATTTAAGCTTAATAACTTCCTCATTTAATGGATTATTTTCAATCCAGAAACCCTGTACGGAGTCTTTTAAACAAGTTCCATCAGTAAAATGTTGAAATTTATATACCCAAGTATCAAATCCAGCACCTCTTTTAACAATACTTTGGAAAATGTTAACAACCATTTCAGGATCACTAGTTACATTTTCAGAGTTAAGAAATTCTGGTAAAAGAATATCTGTTTCATACCAACGATAGTCTTTTCCAAATTTCAAAAACATTGCCTCTCTATCAGTTGCGATTGTTTGTTCAACATTTATTACAGTGGTTTGAACAGTTGAATCTGTTACAATTTCTGTTGAATCTGTTGTAACTTCTTGTGATGCTTCATTTTTACATCCAGTACAAGAACTTAATCCTAAAACTAAACTAAATAAAGCAATCATAAGAAATAATTTTAATTTCTTCATAAATTACTAACAAATATTTTTATTTATTGTCAATGTTAACAAACATTGATTATATTAATATAGTAATTTATTTTTACAAATTATAAAATTTTTAACAAAAAAAAAAATGCACCTACTTTCACAAGCAAGTACATTTAAAGCAATTTTGTTATCTGTCATTAAATTATTTTACATAATTCTCATTCTTAGGTTGATCTACCTTTTCATCAGTACCATAAACTGCACGATACTTCTGGAAATCCTCATACTTGACTTTTACAATAAGTCTCTTGCCCATACGGTTACGAAGACCTAAGTCAGTACGAAGAACGAGACCTTCCTCAATGAAATCTTTATTATCCCAAAGACCAGTCTTAAATCCATTACGAACAAAATCAATGGCCTCATCAAGAGTAAAGTAACCCATCAATGGAACAATAGGAGCACCAAGCTTTGTTGCAATCTCATCACGAGCATCAGTCTTAAGATAGATATCATTTACCTTAACATCAAATACAATAAATCCTACACCATCTTTAATATAGTTACCACCAGCCTTCTGAATACCTGCTCCATAGCCCTCCCCATAGATAGTATAGATATTAGGAATTTGGTCATACTCTAACCAGTTGTGGTCTGTTTCCCACTCTTCAACGGGAATAAACTCCTTAAGTCCAAGAGAAGCCAATACTTTCTCCTTAGGATAATTCTCTTCCATGAATTTAAGCAACTTTGGTGGAATCTGTGCATTATCAGTCTTACCTGCATAACGTACATTAAATTTTACACCTGCAACTTCAGGCACAACACTTGTTTCTGAAGGAACAATTTCCTTAGTAACTTCAATACGCATATTAGTACCGTCAATTTTGCATTCACCACGCCACTTTAAACCACGAAGATACTCAAACTCTGGTTCAGTGAATGGTTCATACGGCATAATTACATTATTTGCATCACGCATGAAGATTGTGTTAATTTTCTGATAAGTGTTCTCACTTCTTTTTTGCTTTCCCATAATTGTTTAATTTTTAATAAATGTTTTTATTTACTGAATTTTATTGCGGTTCCATAGCTCAGTGAATAGAACATTTATTTATTCATCTATTATTTCAAATTCTTCTTCAAATTCACCAGAATCAATATCTAATCGATAATCATTATTTTCATTCCAAACGTGAATACTACCTAAATTAATTTCACAATTTAAAATTTCTCCATTATTGTTTTTAACAGTCATATTAATTAATTTTTAGAATGTTCAACCTTATTAATAATTTCTTCAAGATATTCGTCAGGGTTCTTACCAGCTTTATGATATTTAGTTCCAAGATCAATTGCAAGTCGCCATTCATCAGAACCATCTTCAAGAGTATCTATATATTCCCAAAGTGTTGTGGGTTTTGTAGTTTCTTTTGGTCTTTTATAATCATCAATATCAATCCAATCATCTGCAATCAAATCTTTGGCAGATAATCTAATATCATTATTTAATATATAGATATCTTTCATTTTTGAAGCATCTGCTGTTACAAACATAACAAGTCTAATTAATGTTGTAGTATTTCTTAACTGAATAAATGTATCTTTACTCCAACTTTCGCGTCTGATATAAGAATGATTTTTAAAGTTTTCAAAAATTTCTACAAATGTCATATTAATTATATTTGTTTGATATATAAATATAGTATAATATATAAAAAATTCAATTTAAATTAAATATTTTCAAAAGTTTTAATTTTGCTTTCTTTGTATGACACCCAAAAGGTAATTTATCATAATATTTTGGATAAAATGCATATGTTTGATTTTCTGCACTAAATTTAATTGCTTCTTCAAGTGGTGGTATATTTAATTCATTTTTATAATTCCAAAATATTACACAATCTTCATTAAATGTTTCGTTTTTTAATTTATCTTTATGATTATAACAAAGATTATACATTGATTGAATATTACGTAATGAAAATCCACCATTCATTACAAGATATTTATAATCATATATATTTCCAACATTTTCATCACCCCAATTACCTTTAAGTTTTGGGTATATTTCTGTAAATAATCCTAATGCTCCAATATAATCATATCCTTTGTTGCACCAATATAATAATTCATTTTTAAATACCCATGCATCAGTCTGACATATTAACATATATTTATAATCTGAAAACAAATCATAGAACTGATAGCTTAAACACATATTTGAATATTCGGCTCTATTCTTATAATTATAGAATTTGAAATATACATTATCTGCTTCAAATCTTTTATAAAATGATGTATCTAAACTTGGTTTACATAAAAAATAAATATCATTATCTTTAAAGACTTTAATTGTATGATATATTGATTCTACTTCATCATATAACAATGGATCATTTATTCCATTATCTTTATATATTGGAATCACTATGCATACATCTTTATTTGTTATTTCATTAATCATTAATCTTTTTATATATGTATTTACGTTGGATATATTTCATTAGATTGCTTCCATGTAAGTTTATCATAAAAGAACAGAATCTTTTTAGTTGGAGCTTTTTCGAAAGATGATACTTTAGCAAATCCAAGATATTTCATTGCAAAATATTCTTCTTGAAATGTTCCTTGTGGTTTATGATCATAGAATGATGCAGGAACTTTAAGATATTCATCTAGATATTCTTTAAATATAATCTGTCGTATAATAGATTCATGTTCACAAGAATTACATTTATATATCTTACCATTCATATCAATATATCCTGACCATGGAAACTTTTCTCCAAGCTCATTTTGTCGCGGTATATCGAAGAAATTCTTGAATTTTTCTTGAAGATCTTCATACTTTCTTTTCCATTCATTCTTTTCATCTTCCTCTCTCCGATACATATCATATCCTTGACTAGGACAATCATAGCATACGTTATGATATAATTTGTCTTGTCTGTCTAGAATATTGTGAATTCTTGAATTTAATAAATCTCTCATATTGCTTATATGTTATTTTAAGATTAATGTATTCTCCAGTTTCTTTATCATATACCTTACAATATTTATTAAATAAATAAACAGGATCTTTAAGACACCTAAGATATTCTTTTATATTATTCTTTGGTTGTTTTTTATTCATAATTTAAGAATCTGTTTTATTTTGTGATAATTCTTTCTTGTTATTCCTATTAAAGGATTTGTTTGAACAAAATTATTCTTCTGAGATTCTAACATATCATTATCATCATCTACTATACAATAATTTAATATAGTAAAGTCTTCTTTCATTAATTTTTTATATGCAGGATATTTACCATTTACAATATCAAAAAATGCTTGAATTTCTGTTCCACGATGTCTACTTTCACAATAAGGAGTCACACCTACTATATAAGGAGCTATTTCTTTCATACCATGATGTCGATGTGGAAGATCTTCAAATCCTTCATTCATAAATTCTTTATAAGTAGATTCCCAAGAATTTCCATTTCGCCATGAAGATGATATAACTAATTTAACATTATAATCTTTACAGAATCTACTCATACGATAACATTCACGAGGATCAATACTACCCCATACTCTTTTATGATGCTTATATTTATAACGATTATATTGATCACTATTCATAACTCCATCAATATCTAAGAATATGATATTATATTCCTTCATATCTATTATTTAAATCTTTACAAAGATCATTATATTTCTTTAATTCTTCATATCTATTTGGTAGACCTGCACATTTAAGTAAATGTTGATGTCGTAATTTAAAATTAAGAGCCATTGGGTTTTGAAAACATTTACCATTAAGAACTTTAATAGCTCTTATTGTTTCCAATTCAGTTATACCATCTTCAAAATTAGTTTCAACAAAATGATATAACTGTGAGTCAAGCATATCGTTATCATCATCAATTATAACATAATTATCAACTTCGGGATGCTTATCAAGCCATGTTTGTATTTCACCACCTCTACCAGTTCCATTATATTTCTTATCAGAAAACCAAGATGTAACATCATAAAGATTATCAATAAGCCAATAAAGCATTTTATTTTTTGGACATCGTTTTGTTTTACCAATCATATCATTAATTGTTTCTTTAATATTTTCACGACGCCAAGAAGATGAAACAATAATCTTAGCTCCTGTCTCATCTACAATTCTTTTTATATATTTGATCTTATTAGCTTTAAGATACCATCTTGGTGGAATCGTTATGACTCCATCAAAATCAAGAAATATCGCTTTCATATAATTCTTTAGGATATAATCCTGATTGTTTCAATGACTCAATATATTCTTCTACAGTTGGTCCAACACAATTTAATTTTTCAAGCTCTTTCCATTCTGCTTCCAATTCTTCTTGAGACATTGAATCAAGTTTTCTTTTAAGTTCTTCAACTAACTTACTATGCATCAGTTCCCATATTATTTATTCAATCGTTGTTTTTCTAAAATAAAATAATTCAATTGATCTTGTGTTATGTTATCCATCCACTCCTTATAATAATGTGTATATTTATTATGATTATTTCTAAGGAATCTTTGAAATAGATAACTTTTCATATCATTAGATAATTCTATCATATCTCTTCTTCAGTATATGTTAATTTAATTTCTTTAACAATTGTCGTAAAATGACCAATTTTTTCAATCCGTCTTGCATTTTTATCAGCATAATCTTTAATCTGCCATTTCTTAGCAAATTTCTTTTGACGAGTAAAAGGAAGATGCCCATTTGAAATTAATACACCATATTTTATATGATTTTCTTTATACCAATCAGTATGACATTTGTTAATATAATCATAATAAACATATGTTTCATTTGATGCTGCTTTAGGATTGAAATAAACAATATCTCCTATATGATATTCAACATTAGGAAACTTACAATCTTGTATGCAAGTACATTCAATATAATAAAGTGACTTATTCATAATATAAAAATTTATTATTTAGTTACTTAAAATATCTAAAATTTTATCTGCTTCAAGCCACCCATATTCATTAATTAATTTAGCCATTAGGATTTTTCTAACTTCCTTCTGATTTAAATAATCAATAATTTCTTTAACTTTCTTTTCAGCTTGTTCTTTTTTGAAATTAATAACTTCAATAGAATTTGAATCTATTATATCACTTTCAGAAACAAAACCACCTCCACCATTTTCTGTTAAAAATATAAAGAACATTGTTTCTAATGTAGGAATATCATCTCCTTCAATTTTTAAACAAGTATCTTCAAAAATTTCACCGTCTTGATTTTTCCAATAAAATCTTTCACCTACTTTTGGATATTTCATAATTCTGTTCTTGTTAGTTTACGTTTCAATAAAGCACTAAATGTATCTCCAACTAAATCATATTTTGGATCAAATAATTTAACGATTTCCCATCCTTCATTTCCATAAATATTCAAATCATCTATAGAATATTTAATTGATGTAGATAATTTTACATATCTATATTCAAATTTATCGTAAGCTTCTAAAATCATTGTAAAAATATTTTATTTATATTATCTATTAATAAATCTTTCTAGATATATCTAATCTTCCTTCTATCACGGTATATAGTTTAAATAATAAAATTATATGTATTAATAGTAATACCGTGATAGAAGAACATTAAACACTATATATTTAAAGTCATTGGTTCTGGATCATTATTCCATGTCATACTAGATTTTTCAATTAGATTTACTAATTGATTATAAGCAATAGAGTTACAGAATGGCATCTTTGATATCCATATTCCACGTGATTCGTCACGAGTAGGTTCTAATGAATTTAAAGCTATTGAACCATTTTTATTGACACTAACATAAACTGTAATTGTCTTATTAAAATTAAATACTTTCATAAATTTCTATTTGATTTATTTAAATATAGTATAATATTTAAAAATTTCAAAAATCTAATTTTAGTTGATTTGTATTCAATAACTTTGGTTTCATTTCAATTATCGTATCAGTTGGTTTTAAATTACCAATCAATAATGGAGACTTTGGATCATGCATCTTAAAGTTCTCATCACATTTATCAAAATCTGCAGACGCATAACAATATTTGCATTTATGAAGACACGTATTGTAA
>Ga0247608_10001973_pt1 | contig 26907 bp, 23 predicted proteins | sample 176DNAGHGlowgp2_FD_193490 | JGI IMG/M metagenome (GOLD analysis project Ga0247608, IMG submission 193490) | Sheep rumen microbial communities from Palmerston North, Manawatu-Wanganui, New Zealand - 1766 DNA GHGlow gp2 | ecosystem: Host-associated > Mammals > Digestive system > Stomach > Rumen ... | reverse complement strand
AGACTGATCGTGACGTCATACTCATACAGAATATCGAGCACCTCATCATAATGCTCAAAGAACGGGTTTTCGTTGCCGGTCATCATCATCCACGCAAACAGCAGCGAGCCGCCGCGGGAGACAATGTTCATTTTTCTGCCCTCGCGCATGAATGCCTCAACGGCGCGGCGGTTGATACCGGCATGAATTGTCATGAAATCCACGCCTTCTTCCGCATGGGCACGCACAACCTTCAAAAAGTCTTCGGCAGTGATCTCGAGCAAATCCTTCTCCAGATAGCCGATTGCATCATACATCGGAACCGTACCGATCATCGCCGGTGAGCACTCGACCAGTTTTTTGCGGAAGGTGTTGGTTTTGCCGTAGTTGCTGAGATCCATAATCGCTTCTGCGCCGAATTTATGCGCAAGCTCAACCTTCTGCATTTCGAGATCGTAGTTCTTTGCGTCACCGGAGATTCCGAGATTGACATTGATTTTCGTGCGGAGTCCGCCGCCGATGCCCTCCGGCGAAATTGCCTTGTGGTTGACATTGCAGGGAATTGCGACCTCGCCCTTTGCAACGAGTTCACGCAGCTTCTCCGCTTCGATGTACTCTTTCTTCGCGACAGTCTCCATTTCGGGCGTGATGATGCCCATTTTTGCCGCTTCCATCTGGGTGTGATACTGTTTCATGCTATTCTTCCTTTCACTGTAAATATGCGTGATCTGCACCGTACAGCACCGGAAGAATACGCTGTATTTCCGGCTGACTGAACGGTACAGGGTTTCCCTTTCCGATTGCGCCGGTCATACATCGCACGAGCATAACAGAATCCTGCTGTTTTCGGCAGAAATCCGTCATTCCCGTTTTGAATTGTTGTATACCGGCGCCTCTGCCTACAAGTTTGCAGGCAGTTGATAATGCGTTTCTCATCCGTTTTTTCCCCAAAAGAGAAGCATTATGTTTTCTTACGCGGCAGAAGGTGGTGCCCCCGGTCTGCCGCGGCTGCTGTTATTCTGATACAATTCCCGATGCAAGCGCTTTCAGCTGCCTGCACCGCGCCGTGATATCATCTGCCGCAAAGACTGCGGAAACGACTGCGAATCCCGTTGCGCCGATCCCGGTCAGCTCCGGAAGATTCTGCTCCGTGATGCCGCCGATTGCAACCGCCGGAATCGTCACGCTCCGAGCGATTTCCCGGAACTGTGCGGGCGTAATGCGCAGCGCATCGGTTTTCGTCGGAGACGGAAACACCGCGCCGACACCGAGATAATCCGCGCCGGATTCTTCGGCAAGCCGCGCCTGCTCCACGGTTTTTGCGGTTGCGCCGATAATAAAATCATCGCCGGCTGTCTTCCTGATTTCTGTAACCGGCGCGTCAGTGATGCCGACATGTACGCCGTCTGCGCCAGCCGCAATCGCCGCACGGTAATTGTCATTGATAATCAGCGGCACATGATACCGCGCACAGATCGCTTTGATGCGTTTTGCCTCGGCGATCAGCTCTGCATCGCTGAGATTTTTCTCACGAAGCTGAAGCATCGTCACGCCGCCCGTCAGAGCTTTCTCGATTGCCTGATCGAAACCGCGCTGGCCGATGCACGCCCGGTCAGTAATCGCATACAGCAAAAGCTGCTTTCTGTCAAACTGCATTCCGTCACTCCCCTCTCAGCTGCCGGATCAATCCGGCGGGATCCTCACACTGCATCAGTGTACTCATGATGCAGACCCCGGAAGCACCAGATTCCAGAACGGCAGGCACGCGCTCCGGCGTGATACCGCCGATTGCATAGACCGGAATCTGCACGCTGCTGCACACCGCATTCAGAAAACGGAGCCCCCTGCCCGGCAGTCCTTTTTTGCAGTCCGTATCGAAAATATGCCCCGCAATCAGATAGGATGCACCGGCGGATTCCGCCTCCTGCGCCTCCTCTGCTGCATGGCAAGATACGCCGAATGCGGGCAGCGTTTCACGGGCATTCTGCGGCAGATTCCGCAGTACCGGAAGCGGCAAATGCACGGCAGATGCACCGATTTCCCGTGCAGCATCCGGAAAGCTGTGCAGGATGAGCGGAACATGATACATACCGCAGATCTCCGAAACATGCTCAGCCAGCATCAGATAATCCCGCTCCGGCAGATCTTTTTCACGCAGCACAACCGCATCCGGTTTTCCTGCTGTTATACGCTCCAGCCGTTCCAAAAACGGCTCTCTGCACAGCGCTCTGTTCGTAATACAAATGACCTTACACATAGAGATAATCATTCAGCACCGGCTGCAAGCCCTCCGAGGACATATCCGCATACATCTGACGGAAACTGCGGCTGTCATTGATCTCGAACTGCTCGTCGCCCTCCGCATCGGATTCCTTTCCGGTATATTTGCTCTCGTGGTCGCCGATACCGGTCGATACGCCGGCAGAAATCTTCGTTGCGGCAATTTTCACGATGCCGTCGCGGAAGCTCTTGCTCTCGCGCGAAGACACGGTAATACCGGCAAACGGCAGAAACATCCGGTATGCGCAGAGAATCTGGCAAAGCTGCCGCTCACCGACATCCTGCGGATTGATTTTCCCGTTGTTGATGATTGGGCGCAGACGCGGACACGAGAGCGAAATTTCTGCGTGCGGATACTTCCGCTGAAGAAAATACATATGCAGCGCTGAGGCAAGGGCATCTTTCCGGAAATCCGAGAGCCCGAGCAGTGCCGATCCCGCGACACCGCGCATACCGCCCATCAGCGCACGTTCCTGCGCTTCAAAACGGTACGGCCAGACACGCTTGTGACCGGCAAGATGCAGCGTCTCATACTTTTCTGTATCATATGTCTCCTGGAATACCGTGACATAATCCACGCCGCACTCGTGCAGATAGCGGTAATCCTCGACATTGACCGGATAGATTTCGATACCGACCATGCGGAAATACTTGCGGGCGAGCTTACATGCTTCACCGATATAATGAATATCACTCTGCGTCCTGCTCTCGCCGGTCAGAATCAGGATTTCTTCCATGCCGCTTTCTGCAATGACCTGCATCTCATGCTCAATCTGCTCTGTCGAGAGCTTCATGCGCCGGATGTGGTTGTAGCAGTTGAAGCCGCAGTAAACGCAGTAATTTTCGCAGTAATTCGCAATATAAAGCGGCGTAAAAAGATAAACGGTATTGCCGAAATGCTTGCGCGTTTCGATACGGGCACGCTCCGCCATCTGCTCCAGAAACGGCGCAGCAGCAGGTGAAAGCAGCGCTTTCAGATCTTCAACCGAAAGATTGCTTTTTTGCAGAGCACGGCGTACATCGGCTGCCGTGTATCGTGACGGGTCATATGTTTCGACCTCCCGCATTACCTTTTCACGGATATCGGATTTGATCTGCTCCTGCCCGTCCATATATGTCATGATATCGGTTCTGCATGCCGGATTGTTTTCCAGCTCATGCTTGCGTTTGAGCGCGGATTCCGAAAGCCCCTCTGCATCAATCAGAAACTGATTTTCCATGTTTCACCGCCCCTTAGTCATGCAGAAAACCGGTGAGCGTATCGGAGGGCGATGCACCTCTGACGAGCACTCTGCCAAGCCCGGAAAGATATGCCTGTCTGCCTGCTTCAATTGCCTTACGGAATGCTTCTGCCATCATCGGAAGGTCGCCGGCGGTTGCAAGCGCTGTATTCGACATCACCGCAGCAGCACCCATTTCCATTGCCTCACAGGCCTGCGAGGGTCTGCCGATTCCGGCATCGACGATGATCGGCAGGTCAATCTCGTCAATCAGAATCTGAATGAAATCACGGGTTGCAAGTCCCTTGTTCGAGCCGATCGGCGAAGCCAGCGGCATGACAGACGCCGCTCCGGCATTGACCAGATCGCGCGCCGTATTCAGATCCGGATACATATACGGCATGACCACGAAGCCTTCCTTCGCGAGAATCTCCGTTGCGCGGATAGTCTCGGCATTATCCGGCAGCAGATACTTTGTATCCCGCATGATTTCAATTTTGACGAAATCGCCGCAGCCGAGTTCCCGTGCAAGGCGGGCAATCCGCACAGCTTCCTCAGCATTGCGTGCGCCGGAGGTATTCGGCAGCAGCGTGACGCCCTTCGGAATATAATCGAGAATATTCTCATGCTCCTTGGTGTTTGCGCGTCTGACTGCAAGCGTAATCAGCTCTGCGCCCGCGTACTTTACGGCGGCTTCAATGAGAGAGAGCGAGTATTTTCCGGAGCCGAGAATAAATCTCGAATGAAACTCTCTGCCGCCGAGAATCAGCTTGTCATCCTGATTCATTGTTCAATCATCCTTTCCATCAAGAAATATCAATTTTATCCGCAAGAATCTGCAAAACAACGGTTGCCTGATGCGCCGCACAGACCGCGACCCGCGCAGAAATCAGCCCGAGGCCTTTCGCCGAATCGCTTTCCAGATCGCCGCTGAGATAGAAGTGATCTGAGATTTTGCGTGTCCGGATTCTGTTCGGGGAACCGAGCCCCGCCATACCGGAACCGGAAACCAATACGGCATCCGGCAGCTTTGTCAATACGGTATTGACCAGCATCGCCTTCTGATCGGCGCGGTCAAATGCTTCGCAGATTACCGGAAAATCCCGCAGCAGCTCAGGAATATTATCCTCATCGAGCCGGACCGTCCGGTATTCGATTTGGCAGTACGGCGCAATGCGGTGCAGCGTATCGCTGAGCGCTTCGGTTTTCGGCATCCCAAGCTGATCCGGAAAATACTGCTGCCGGTTCAGATTCGAGATATCCACGCAGTCAAAATCAACCAGAAAAAGCCGCCCTAGTCCCGCTCTTGCAAGGGAAACTGCAATATTCGAGCCGAGTCCGCCGAGTCCGCAGACTGCTGCCGATCCTGCTGCGAATTTCTGCTGCATATCAGCACCGTGCCGCTCGCACAGTGCCGCATACATCTCCGCTTCCGTCGGAATCTTCCTCTCAGCCGCCCCCGACAAAGCTGACCACCTCCACGCAATCGCCGTTTTTCAGGACGGTGCCTGCATATTCAGCCTTTGGCAGAATCGCCTCATTCAGCTCAACGGCTACCACAGCCGGCTGATAGCCCTGTGCAGCAAGCAGCTCCGAAACGGTTTTCCCGGCAAATTCAAGTTCTGTCCCGTTGACCTTTACCATTATAACACCTCCAAAATTGAAAAAGGAGAACCGCCATTCCGCAGTTCTCCCCGTATCATTCAGGTACAAATCCCTACGTTGGCATTATCCAAATCAGGTTGCGGGTCGAAAGCTCATTCGCTTTCCTCTCAGCCTGTCTACAAGCTCCCCTTTTGCAACGCTATTATATCATATTTTCAGAAAAATGTCAAGCCCTTCAAAGGAAGCGTCGATTACGGAATCATTCATGTCTCAGGGATTGAGCATTTGCATTATATTATAGTACTTTTCGTCCAAACCCTGTGCGCCTTAAAAATCGGCAGACGAATTTGCTGCTGCGACATAATCCGCAGATCCAATATGGTACAATATCCGTATCAATCAAAATGAGGGCGGTGTACGCAGATGAATATTACGGAGATTCTGCTGCTGTCGGTCGGGCTGGGCACAGATGCCTGTGCTGTTTCCATGACAAACGGTATGTGCGGACACAGGCTGCGCGGCGGATGGGTACTGGCGGACGGACTTGTATTCGGCGGAATGCAGGGGCTTATGCCGCTGCTGGGGTATCTGCTCGGCAGTATGTTTGCGGGTGTGATTGCCGCATTTGACCACTACATCGCATTGATGCTGCTCAGTGCAATCGGCGGGAAGCAGGTTTATGAGGCGCTGCATTCCGATACCGGCGGAGAAAACGGCAGACTGACCGTCCCGCTGCTCCTGCTGCAGGGAATCGCAACAAGTATTGACGCACTGGCAGTCGGCGTGAGCTTTTCGGCTTTTTCCGGATTTCGGATTCTGCCCGCGTGCGTACAGATTGCTTTCGTGACTGCGGTGATGAGTGTTGCCGGAGTATGGGCCGGCAGGCGCTTCGGTGCAAGGCTGGCGGGAAAGGCTCAGCTTTTCGGCGGGCTTCTGCTGATCGTGCTCGGGCTGAAAATATTTCTTTCCCATATGCTTTGAGATGTGAAAAAATTGCTGTAAATATGCAATTTATTTATTGACCCTGAGTATTTTTCCTGATATAATTTACTTAGGGGGAAATTGATACAGAGAAAGAAAATACAGACATGGGAGGATTATTATGAAACAGGCATGGAAAAAAACACTGGCTCTTTCAGCAGGACTGATGCTGGGTGCAACGGCGTTTACGGGAATTCCTGCGGTACCGGCTTCGGCAGCAAAACTGCTGCTGGCTGAATTTGAGACAACCAATGACAGCTTTACAGGCAGGGGCGACGCCGATGTCCAATGGACTTCCGATCAGTCCTATACCGGAGAGTGCAGCCTGTTCGTCAGCGGCAGAACCGCTGCCTGGCACGGTGCCATACGCGATGCTTCTTCACTGATGCGTGCCGGTGAAACCTATGCACTTTCTGCGGCAGTCTATCAGGCGAGCGGCGCACCCGTTGAAATGAAATTTTCGCTGCAATATTCTGATTCGAGCGGCAAGGCAACCTATTCTCAGATTGCGCTTGAGACTGCCGAGAACGAAAGCTGGTTGGTTCTGTCCAATCCTTCGTACACTGTTCCGGTGGGAGCGACGAATATTTCGATTTATGTCGAAACGACTGAATCCACGACGGATTTCTATCTCGACACGGTTTCGGTGACCGGTTCGCCCGCTGTCATCAAAAAAGGCGATGCAAACGGCGACCTGAAGGTTGATGTCTCCGATGCAGTACAGCTTATGCGGTTTCTATGTGCTTCTTCCGATGAGATTGAGAAGGGCGCTGATTACGACAGCAACGGTGTCATCAATGCGGTTGATCTGAGTCTGTTGAAACATACGCTTCTGTATCCGACCGTCACACCGTTGTTCGGTGACTGGGACAACTATCAGGAAACCTCATCACCTGCGATGCTGAAGGTGTATCAGGACGGTGTGTACCGCGTCGGCAATACTGCCAGAATCCGCGAGAAAATTGCAAAGGCGCAGGCGGGCGAAAAGGTCACGATCGGCTATATCGGCGGCTCGATCACAGGAGGCGGTTCCTCAAGCTCGGAGAGCAAGCGCTTTGTCAATCTCTCAGCCAACTATTTCAGCGAGACCTTCGGGCAGGGCAATAATGTGAGCTTTGTCAATGCAGGCGCTGCCGGAACCTCCTCAGTTGTCGGCAATATGCGTGTCGATAAAGACATTTTCTCGAAGAACTGCGACATCATTTTCATTGAATTTGCCGTCAACGATCAGGACGGCGACCGTTTCAAAAAATCCTATGAAGCGCTTGTGAAAAAATGCCTGATGCAGGAAAATGCACCGGCTGTCGTGCTGATTACGCTCTGCACGAAATCCGGCGGCGGCTGTCAGGACTGGATGGCGAGAATCGGTGAGAATTATGATCTCCCGGTTATCAGCGGCAAAAATGCGATCATGAATGCGATCAGTGCCGGAACGCTGAGCTGGGATGCAAACTACGGCAGCGGTGATACACTGCACCCCGGCGACGGCGGACACAAGCTCATTGCGGACTGCATCGCATACTATTACCGTCAGGCGCTGCGGTCTGAAAACGCAAGCGATTCCTATGAAATTCCGAATAAAACTGTCTTCGGCGACGAATATGCGACAGCACATCTCGTCGATATCGGAGCTCAGAAGGATTTCTCCGCCGGTTCATGGAGCCGCGGCACCAACAGCAATACTTACGGCATCGGCTATACATACAGCAAAAACGGCAATACGCCGCTGAGCTTTACTGTGAAGGGCAAAGGCATCCTGCTGCTGTTCCAGTCCAACGACAAGGACAATATGGGCGCTGTAAATGTTACGGTCAACGGCAAAACCTCTACCGTCAACAGTAAGCTGTCGTGGACATGGGGCGGCATGGACGGCGATCTCGGCTATTATCAGCCGAATTCCGATACGCTGAACATCTCAATCTCCAGCAAGGATTCCAAGGATTTCGTGCTGTACGGCATCGCTGTCATCGACTGACAGGAAACGGAAAACAGGCTTCCAGTGAAAAAATCATGCGAAGGCATTGACTTTTTCACGCAAATCTGTTAAACTGTAAGCGTACAGAGCGTGGCTGTAAGGAAACATGGGACACCTCTTGAACAGAGGTGTCCCATGCTGTTTTATTGATGTTTTTCGGAAAAAAGGAGAATGATTCATGTTACGGAATACTCGGAAACGGATTGCGGCAATGCTGGCAGCGTCAGTTCTGACGGCGGCAGCTCTGCCTTCAATGCCTTCGGTAACGGCGGATGCCGCGCAGAATTACAATAAAATTGTGATTCTGGGCGACAGTATTTCTACCCGCTATTCACTGACCGCCGGACAAAGCTCTTATTATGATTTGCTCGGCGAGTTCACCGGAGCCGCAGTGACAAATTATGCAGTCTCGGGCTATACAACCTCTGATCTGCTCACTTTGCTGGATGATACCGCAAAGCAAGCAGCAATCAGGGAGGCGGATCTGATCTGCATCAGCATCGGCTCTAATGATCTGCTCAAGCCTGCGCACGAATATTTCAACGCTTTCCGGCAGGAGGGTGAACTGTTTATTGATATTATCAAGCGGCTCGCTGAGGAGGGCGACGCGAAATACTATATCGGGCAGCTCACCGCTGCGACCCGTGAACCGCGTGCAAAGGCAGTCGAGAATTATCCGCTTATTGAATCTGCACTGCGGAAGCTCAATCCGGATGCTGAGATTGTCATGGAAACGCTCTATAATCCCTTTGAGGTGCGCGGTCGGGAAATCGGGACACTGGATGATGAAGATATCACCGATTACACAGAGCTGATGCGGTATATTGCAAATACAGAGAACATTCTGAACAAGGCAATCCGGAATCTGGAAACTGTCAAGGTCGCGGAGGTCGGAACCGCCTATGCGAATGCCGGATGGGTATTCCTCGGAAACAGCAGCTCCGATGTGCATCCGAATGAAGCGGGGCACGCAATGATTGCGGCGGTTATTTTTGATCTGCTTGGGATTACCGGAAAGACCAGCGACGTCTATACAAGATCCATTAAAAATATGCTGATGGGCGATTATCTCAGCGTTTCTAAAAGCAGCCGTAATCTGCTGCACCGGTATGCAAATGCGATTACGGGCACATTCGGTGATCCGGTTACGGACGGTGAAGCAACAACTGAGGATGCACAGTATGTACTCCAGTGCTATACGAAAGGGCTTGCAAGCCGCTCCTCTGCCGCAGATTTCATGACCTACGGCGAATATACGGTTTCGGATATCACGGGCGATGATGAGGTCGATGTCTCAGATGCACAGTGCATCCTGAAATATTACGCATATAAACTCGCAAAGAAAGATGTAAAATGGTCTGACGTCACAGATAATCCGAAAGCACCGAACTGAACAGAACATCAACAACAGGAGATTGCGTATGAATATGTATGATTTTGGAATCCGCAAGGGAATCAACCTCGGCGGCTGGATGTCGCAGTGCGATTATTCTGAGGAACGGCTGAATAATTTTATCACAGAACCGGATTTTGCACAGATTGCCGCCTGGGGGTTTGACCATGTTCGTCTGCCGGTCGATTTCAACATTTTCCAGAAGACCGACGGCACTCTGATCGAATCGGGCTTTGTCCGGCTTGACCGCGCCGCAGCACTGGCGGAGCAGTATCATCTGAAGCTCGTGCTTGACCTGCACAAGACAATCGGTTTTTCGTTCGATGACGGCGAGCAGGAAGCGGGATTCTTTGATAATGCGCAGTATCAGGAGCTTTTCTGTCAGCTTTGGGAGGCATTTGCTGCGCGTTACGGCAGCCGTCCGGAGCAGATTGTATTTGAACTGCTGAATGAGGTCACGGACGCTTCCTATATAGACGCATGGAATCGTATTTCGCGTGAATGCATCCGCAGAATCCGCGTACATGCTCCTGAGACTGTGATTCTGGTAGGAAGCTATCACAATAACAGTGCGGCGGCAGTTCCGGCACTGGATCCGCCTGCCGATGACCGTGTAATCTACAATTTCCATTGCTATGAGCCGCTGCGCTTTACGCATCAGGGCGCACATTGGGTTCCGATTTTCCCGACGGAGGATCGCGTATCCTTTGCGGAAAGTGGAACGGATGAAGCATATTTTGAACAGCTTTTTGCCGCAGCAATCGCAAAGGCAGAACAGGAAAATACCGCTCTGTACTGCGGAGAATACGGCGTAATTGACATTGTTCCGGCAGAGGATGCCGTTCAGTGGTTCCGCACGATTCATGCGGTTCTCGAGCGGCACCGTATCCCGCGCTGCGTCTGGAGCTATAAGCGGATGAGCTTCGGTATTTCCGATCCGCATTACGATGCTGTCCGGGATGAGCTGCTGCAATATCTGTGATCTGAAATCTCCTGTATCTGAAACAAAAATCCCGCGTGCAGGTTTTGATGCTGCACGCGGGATTTATTCATATCAGAAATGATTTTTGTAATCGGAAAAAGTAAAGCTGCGGAGGATTTTGCAGTTCCCGTCTGCTTCACGAACCGCTACCGCCGGCATCGGCATACCGGTATACATTTTCGCTTTGGTCAAAGTATTGATGGCCATGTCGCGGAACACCAGCCGTTCGCCGATCTGAAGCGGGTGGTCAAACGAATAGTCGCCGAAAATATCCTCCGGCAGACAGCTTCTTCCGCCGAGACGGTAACGGTAAGGCAGTACATTCGGTTTGTCGGCGCCGATCAGCGGCGGGCGGTACCGCAGCTCGGTAATATCCGGTGCATGACACACTGCCGAGGCATCCAGAATCGCAATCGGCATTCCGTTGTCAATCAGATCGACAACGGTTGTGATAAAGTAGCCCGCCTCCCAGACAATCGCCTCGCCGGGTTCGTAATATACCGTCAGGTTGTATTCATCCTGCAATTTTTTTGTAATGGTTTCGAGCTTTTCGAGCTGATATCCCTCTCGCGTGATATGGTGACCGCCGCCGAGATTTAGCCAGCGCATATTCGGGAGCCATTGCCCGAATTTTGCGACGACCTCTTTCACGAGACGTTCCAGTGCATCGGCGTTCTGTTCGTAGAGTGCATGAACATGGAGCCCGCGTATCATCGGCAGGCAGTCTTCCGGAAAACGGTCGGCTGTCGTACCAAGCCGCGAAAACGGAGCGCATGGGTCATATTCGTCGAGCTGCTGGGATAGATATTCCGGGTTGATACGCAGACCGACTGAACAGCCGTGTGCCGCAGCCTTTGCGCCGTACAGGCGAAACTGCTGCGGAGAATTGAACGTGATATGGTCGCAAATCGGCATCAGCGCTTCAATTTCTTCCGGCAGATAGGCGGTCTGGCAGATGTGGTTTTCGCCGTGAAAATAGAGGTGCGCCAGTTCTGCTTCATATGCCGAGCAGGATGCTGCGCCGTCTAAATAGCGCGAAATGACTGTATAGAACGGGAATGAAGAAAACGCTTTTTGTGCAAAGAGAACCTTGCAGCCGGCTTTTTTGCGCAAGGATTCCAGAATCGTGAGATTTGCCTTCAGCTTTGCCTGATCCATCAGGTAACAGGGGCTCGGCAGTGCAGATTCCTGCATGATGACACTCCTCTCCTGTCAAATGATCGGGGTTATCCATTGATAGTATAGCATATACTGCTGATTTAGTCAATGAGATTATATGAAGAAATTCACTTTTCTTCACAGGACAGCCGGTTGTAGACGGGCGGCCGGAATCTTGCCTGATACATTGTGAATGTGTATGCATATTGCGGCCTTGACGGGCGCACGAGAAGAATCGGAGAGCGGTACTGCCGCCTTGCCATGACCGCCGCGTTACCGATAACGCCCAAATGTCGGGTGTTTTTTTCGGGCTGCCGTTGATTCTGTGTTCTCAGTCTTTTGTATAAAAAGCCAAGAAGTTTCCCCGCCGATCGTCGAATTCACGGAAATTTCAAAATTTTTTCTGTGAAATTGCAAAAAAACACTTGCATTTTTTTGTGAAGTATGCTAAAATAGATGTGAAAGAGGAAAAGATGCTGAAATTGTCACTTTGTCGCTTTCACGCGGTTTTTTCGCATTCAGGCTGCAAATGCCGCGTTTTTCATCCTTTTCTCAGAATTATGCACAAATGGCAAAATGCCCAAAACAGGCTGCAAAAAAGAACGAATCACAGCTTCAGACTGAAAGGATACAACAGAAATGGCAAAGATCAAGCTGTTAGTCTTATTCGGAGGCTCCTCAAATGATTACGGCGAATCGTTGGCTTCGGCTGCTTCCGTTCTGAAAGCACTGCCGGAGGACAAATATGAGGTTGTCCCCGTCGGTATCAATAAAAAAGGCAGATGGCTGTATTATCCGGGCGGATATGAAGAAATCGCCTCCGGAAAATGGAGCGAAAACCCCGACTGCACTTCTGCAATTCTCTCGCCGGATCCTGCGCACCGCGGAATCCTGATTCTTGAGGACGGCAGTTATACACTGAAACGGATTGACGTCATTTTTTCACTGCTGCAAGGCATCTACGGCGAGGACGGCTCAATTCAGGGGCTTTGTGAGCTCTCACATATTCCGTATGTCGGAAACGGCATCTCCGCGTCGGCAATCTGCCGGAATAAAGCACTGACCCACACACTGCTTCAGAATGCAGGTATCCCGATACCGAACTGGATTTCGGTTTCGCAGCGCAGCCTGAGTCGGCTCGACCGTGAGTGTGACCATATCGAAGCGGGTATGGATTATCCGCTCTATGTGAAGCCTTCCGGCAGCGATTCCGCTGCGGCATCCGGCATCGCACATGACCGGGAGCAGCTTACCATGCTGATAAAACGTGCTTTTACGCAGGACAATACCGTGCTGGTTGAAGAGCTCTGCGAGGGCAGAGAATTCCGCGTTGCTGTGTTCGGATATGATCTCCCGTTTGCATCATTTGTCGGCGAGCTGAACCGCTCGGAGGATCTTCCGATGACGATTCCTGCTGAGCTTGAGGAGGAAACGGTCAAAATCATGCGGGAAACCGCAATTGCTGCATATCAGGTACTCGGCTGCTGTGCGCTTGCGCTGATTGATTTCTACTATACAGTCCGCGGGGATATCCTGCTCGGCGAAGTCAATACCATGCCGGCGCTATCGGATCACGCGCCGTATCCGTCTCTGATGGCGGATCTCGGAATGCGGTATCCGTACCTGATTGAGAAACTCATCGAACAGGCAGCAGAACGCGCTGACCGCGTATTCTGATTGCCGGAACGGAGGAATCTTGGCTCGCAGAAAACATACTGAAAATGCGGTTCTGACAATCCGCAGCGCACAGAAGGCGGAAAGTGAAACCGATTCTTCTGAGCTGAATTCGACTGCTTTCTATCACTATCAGGACGGGAAAGCGGAAATCAGCTATACCGAGCTTGACGAACAGGGACAGGAAAACGGCAGAACCGTCATTACCGTGCTGAACGGAAAGCTCGTATCAATCCGCAAAACCGGCTTTACGGAAGCACTGATGATTCTGGAAACAGGAAAAACGCATAATGCGCATTATGTGACGATGCTCGGCACAATGGATATGCGGCTCTGCGCAACGGATATCGAAGCGGATTTTAACAGCGGAGGCGGTATACTCCGAATGCGGTATCTGCTTGATATCGGGGAGAGCTATTCTGCCGTCAATATGATTTATTTGCAGGTTTCGCTTCGGACAGATGCGTAATTTCTGCGGAATATAATGAGAAAAAGGAAAGGAGTGCTGCATTTGAATCTGATCGCAGCAGCTTTATCTGAAGCAAAAACACTGATTCTGGATGCAATGGGCGAGCTGGTAGCGGAAGGGGTATTCCCCGCCGAGCCGCTTCCGGCATTCACAATCGAAATTCCGGCCGACCGCGCACACGGCGATTTTGCTGCGAATGTCGCGATGGTCTCTGCGAAAACGCTGCATATGGCACCGCGCAAAATCGCAGACACAATTGCGGAAAAACTGAATCTCAAAGGCTCTTATTTTGACAAGGCTGAGATCGCAGGACCGGGATTTATGAATTTCTTTCTGGCGGAAAAATGGTATTCCGATGTTGTCTCCAATGTGATCTCTGAAAAGAACGCATACGGACAATCGGAGATCGGGAAAGGACAGCGCGTGCTCGTGGAGTTCGTCTCTGCCAATCCGACCGGCCCGATGCACGTCGGAAACGCGAGAGGCGGCGCAATCGGCGATTCGCTTGCATCTGTGCTTCAGGCGGCAGGTTATACCGCCGAGCGCGAATTCTATATCAATGACGCCGGCAACCAGATCGAAAAATTCGGCAAATCACTTTCGCTGCGTTATATGCAGATCTGCTCCGATGCCGGACAGGCTGTGTGCAGAGCGTGTCAGTCTGTCGAGGAGGTTTGCCGGGCGATTTACGGAGAAAACGGCAATACCGCCGAATTTCCGATGCCGGAGGACGTCTATCTCGGACAGGATATCATCGCACACGCAAAGAATTATTACGATCTGAACGGCGATTCGCTGGCTTCGCTCCCTGAGGAGGAGCGCCGCAAGGCTCTGGTCGGATTCGCCCTGCCGAAGAATATTCAGGGGCTGCGCGATGATCTTGCGCAATACCGGATTCACTATGACACATGGTTTGCAGAGAGCACGCTGCATAATGACGGCAGCGTTGCGAAAATCATTGAGCAGCTTAAAGCGAGCGGCTATACCTACGAAAAAGAAGGCGCACTCTGGTTCAAGGCAGAAGAGCTCGGCGCGGATAAGGATTTCGTCATCGTCCGCTCGAACGGCATCCCGACCTATGTTGTGCCGGACATCGCCTACCATTACAATAAGCTGATGATCCGGAAATTTGACCGGGCAATCGACATTCTCGGCGCCGATCATCACGGCTATGTTCCCCGCCTGAAAGCTGCACTGACTGCGCTCGGCGTCGATGCCTCGAGACTGACCGTTGTGCTGATGCAGATGGTCGCGGTCATGCGGGACGGGCAGCCGGTGAAACAGTCGAAGCGCAGCGGAAAAGCGCTCACGCTGGTAACGCTGCTGGAGGATATTCCGGTCGATGCAGCAAGATTCTTCTTCAATCTGCGCGAAGCAAATTCCCATTTTGAGTTTGATCTTGATCTTGCGGTCGAGAAATCCTCGTCGAACCCAGTGTATTACGTTCAGTATGCTCACGCCAGAATTTGCAGCCTGATCCGGAATCTGGCAGAAACGGGTGTTGCAGTACCGCCTGTCGGAAAGACGGATCTGTCCGTATTGGAAAGCAAACCGGAGCGGGAACTGATCCGGCAGCTTGCACTCCTTCCGGCAGAGGTCGAAACTGCCGCAAAGCAGCTTGATCCTTCTAGGCTGACGAAATATTCCGTCGATCTTGCTGCACAGTTCCACAAATTCTATGATGCCTGCAAGGTGCGCGATGCGGAGAGCACTGAACTCCGCGATGCAAGACTGCTGCTCTGTGCGGCAGCCTGTCAGGTGCTCGGAAATGTGCTCACACTGCTGAAAGTTACAGCACCGGATAAAATGTAACCAATTTGTAACAATAAGGTTACATGAATGAAAGAATCAATTGATTGTTTTCGTGAATTTTCACAAGGTTTTCATCTAAAACAGACCAAATTCACGGAATATTCAAAATTTGTTCATAGTTTCGTAACAATACAGTGCGGGAAATGTGTTACAATTTGTAATAGTTTCAGGCAGACGCGATATCTGCCCGGAATCATGCAGAAGCGAACACATCTCTCCGCTTTGTATCATGGCACTCCCCAACCAAATTCATGAAGAAAGCGAAGGGATAGATTATGTCTAACAGACCGTTTCAGGGACTTGTCGTGCAGATGCATGACATCATTCACGCAACCATCGGCGTTGTCGATGAAACCGCAACCATTATCGCATGCAGCGACGCAAACCGCGTCGGAACCACAAACGAATTCGTATCTATGGATATGAATGAATCCGGTGATCTGTTCATCCGCGACGGCTATACCTATAAGCCGTTCGGTGTCCGGACAACACCTGATTATGCCGTGTTTGTGGAAGGAACAGATGAAAATGCAGCAAAGTACGCCGACATGCTGGCGATTTCGATGGCGAGCATCAAGCAGTACTACGATGAAAAATATGACCGGAACAACTTTATCAAGAATGTCGTTCTCGATAACGTCCTGCCCGGTGATATCGTCGTCAAAGCACGGGAGCTGCACTTCAATGCGGAGATCAGCCGTGTCGTTTTCCTCATCCGGATCGTCTCGGCAAATGATATTTCGGCATATGATGTCATTCAAAATCTGTTCCCGGATAAGAGCAAAGATTTCGTATTCAATATCACAGAAACTGATATCGTCTTAGTTAAGGAAATTAAATCCAGCGTTGAAAGCAAGGACCTCGAAAAGCTCGCCCGCTCGATCGCTGACACGCTCTCCAGCGAATTCTATACGCGTGTCAATGTCGGTATCGGTACCAGCGTCATCGGCGTCAAGGATCTCGCTCGCTCCTTTAAGGAAGCGCAGACCGCACTCGAAGTCGGCAAGGTGTTCGATACAGACAAGGTTATCGTCAGCTATGATAATCTCGGCATTGCCCGCCTGATTTATCATCTGCCGACAACACTCTGCGAAACCTTCCTGCATGAGGTATTCAAGCGCGGCAGCATCGAAAGTCTTGATCATGAAACGCTTTTCACCATTCAGCGTTTCTTCGAGAACAATCTGAATGTCTCTGAAACATCCCGCAAGCTGTTTGTTCACCGTAATACGCTTGTGTACCGTCTGGAAAAAATTAAGAAGCTCACCGGTCTGGATCTCCGCGAATTCGACCACGCAATTATCTTTAAGATTGCGCTCATGGTCAAGAAGTACCTCTCTTCCAGCCCTGTGAAATTCTGATCTGTTTGTTTTTGATTTGTTTGATTGTGGGGAGTGCCGAACGATGTTTGTCGTTTGGCACTTTCCATGCACGGCATATTTTGTTCGCCTCACCGAAAGTCGAAGAAAAACGGGAGACCGCACACCGCATACTCCCCTTTTTCACGTCCAAAAGGAGGTTTTCTCTTGTTAGAACTCAAAAATGTCTCCGTTACTTATGAGAGTACCGGCGTCGAGGCGCTCAGCGATGTCAGCCTGAAGGTTGAGGACGGCGAGTTTGCATTCGTGGTCGGACGCTCCGGTGCCGGAAAAAGTACGCTGATCAAGCTGCTTTTGAAGGAAATCGACGCAAACAGCGGAGAAGTCTATGTAAACGGTTATGACCTGACGAAAATGCGGAAGCGCAAAATTCCCGAATTCCGCCGCACGATCGGTGTCGTGTTTCAGGATTACCGCCTGATTGATACAATGACCGTTTACGAAAACATTGCTTTTGTCCTGCGCGTGATCGACGCGCCGAAAAAGCAGATCCGGAAGCGCGTTCCGTATGTGATGTCGCTGGTCGGGCTTCAGGATAAGGCTGACTGCTATCCGAGTGAGCTCTCCGGCGGCGAACAGCAGCGCTGTGCGCTTGCCAGAGCGCTGGTCAACGACCCGGCTCTCCTGATCGCAGACGAGCCGACCGGAAATGTCGATCCGGAGCTGGCTTATGAACTCGTTGAGCTTTTGCAGGGCATCAACGCCTGCGGCACGACCATCCTGATGGTGACGCACGCGCATGAAATGGTACGCCATTTCGGCGGCAGAATCATCAATATCAGTGACGGTGAGGTTGTGTTTGATGAAGTGATTGGAGGCGTTGAAGTTGAAGCTGAGTAGTTTCCGGTATCTGGTCAGACAGGGTTTTGACAATGTCTGGAAAAATCGGGTTATGGCGTTTGCCTCCTTTTGTGTGCTGCTGGTCAGCCTGCTGCTGGTCGGAATCTCAATTCTGTTCTATATCAACATCAATTCGATCATCGGCGGCATTGAAGACAAGAATGAGGCTGTCATCTTTATGATGGATAATGCGACACCGGAGCGTGTTGCAGAGGTTGGCGATACGCTGCGTATGATGGATAATGTGACCGAAGTGACGTTCGTTTCCCGCGATCAGGCACTCTCCGATCTGAAAAATAATACCAATGATCCGGAGCTGTTCGCGACCTTCACCGACGACAATCCCCTGCCGGACTCCTACCGCATCAAAGTAAAAGACATCTCGAAAATGACACAGACTGTGACTGCTGCTGAGCAGATCCCGGATGTGCTCTATGCGCGCTCCCCTGACACCTTTGTAAAACTCTTAATCGAAATCCGCAGAATTGTGACAGTTGTTGCGCTTGCAATCATAATCGCATTGCTGATTGTTTCCATGGTCATTATTTCCAATACGACCCGCGCCAGTGTGTTCTCACGCCGCCGCGAAATCAGTATTATGCAGAGTGTCGGCGCGACGAAAGGCTTTATCCGATTCCCCTTCTTTATCGAGGGCATGATTAACGGCTTTGTTGCCGGCGCATTTGCGATGCTGCTGACATGGTTCTCTTATAAGAGCCTTGTCGAGCTGCTCGGCAAATTCGACGGACTCAGTTCGATCGGCTTCGGAAATGTCATTCCGTACAGCCGGATCGCACTGCCGGTTGCACTTGCCTATGTGATTTCCGGTTCGCTGATCGGCGCATTCGGTTCCGTGCTCTCGACACGGGTTCATTTGAAGTACCGTGCCGCAAATATGTAACGTATAGAACAAATATGAGGATGGTAGATATGAAAAGAGGTTTTATCCGATTTCTGGCAATAACTTCTGCAATCTGTATCACGACACTTTCTGTCGTATACCGCGCAGAAAAAACGCCGGATAATACCATTTCGGCAAAAACGCTTGCTGAAATCGAGATAGAGAAAAAAGAAAAACAGGCAGAGATTGACGCAAAAAAAGAAGAGCTCAAGCGGCTTGCAACCGATATCAGTCAGAAGGAAGCATACCAGAAGTCTTTGAACGATCAGATGGAGCTCATCAGCGATAAAATGTACCTGATTGACACGCAGATTCAGAATGTCAATCTTGAAATTGTCGAAAAACAGGACGAGCTCACTCAGCTCGATACCGATATCAGCAGCCAGCAGATCGCTGTTGACGAGGGTATGGCGCTGTTCAAGCAGCGTGTCCGTGTCATGTATATTTACGGAAATGACAGCCTGCTCTCGGCACTGGTCGGTGCAACCGATTTCTATGAGGTCCTCTCCAAGGCTGAGATGATTAAGCGCATCTCAAAGCACGATGAGGATCTGATCAATAACCTGAAAAACAATATTGAGAAGCTGACAACATTGCAGCAGGATAAAACAACTGCCTTGCAGGCGCTTAATATCAAGGCGGCAGAGCTTGAGTCGCTGCGTTCGGAATTCGCTGATTCGCGTGCCGAGCTCGATATTGTGGCTGCCAATACCGATTCTGCGAAACAGATTCTCCTCGAACAGCATGAGACAGTCAATGAAGGATTGTCGCTTTCACAGGAGGAAATGGATCAGCTCCGAGAAGAGGAAGAGGAACTGATCCTCGAGGTCGCTCGCCAGGCTGCCGAGGAAGCAAGCCGTACCGCTACGACCACCACAACTACGACGACGACCAAGCGCACCACAACCACTACCACGACAACTACCACTGCGACTACCAAACCGACGACAAAGAAAACAACCACAACCACAAGTACTACAAAGAAAGCGACAACTACAACCACTGCCACAACAAAGGCTACAACTAAGGCTGCAACCGCCTCCACAACAAAGAAAACAACCTCAACCACTACCACTGCAACCACAAAGAAAACCACTGCTTCCACAACTGCATCAACTGCACCGACGACTGTTTCTACTACCGCGACTTCGACCACAGCAAAGACGACGACCGCAAGCTCCAGCGGCAAAATTGATTATCAGGGCGGCACGTTTGCGTGGCCGGTTCCCGGATATTACCGCATCAGCAGCCCGTTCGGTCCGCGCTGGGGCAAGATTCACAAGGGCATTGATATTATCGGCGCAGGTAAAGCAATCAACGGCACAAATGTCTATCCGTGCGCAAACGGAACCGTGAAGATCGCAAAGTACGGCTGGAACGGCGGCTTCGGCAACTACATCCAGATTGACCACGGCAACGGCATCTGCACGATCTATGCGCACCTGAGCTCCATCAGTGTTTCTGCCGGTCAGAAGGTTCAGCTCGGGCAAAAGATCGGAAATGTCGGTTCGACCGGTAATTCAACCGGACCGCATCTGCATCTCGGCGTAGTCGTAAACGGCAATTACGTCAACCCGATGCACTATCTCTATTAAATCGTTTTGCAATCATACGATGCAGAATGGATATAATATGCAGACGTAAAATCAGCAAAACGGCAGGAGTCAGAAGTCTCTTGCCGTTTTCTGCATGGAAAGGCGGAATTTTGCATGAAGAAACAAATCAGCCTCAGCACCGCAATCGCCATAGCCGTACTGACCGCAACGGTTACCTTTATTCTGACGCTGATCTTCAGTCGTGTCGTATTTCACAGGGAGCTCGCACAGATTGAAAAGCTCGGCGATAAATTCGAGCGGCTCAATGAGCTCGATGAGACTGTTGAACGGGAATTCTATACCGATATTCCGGAGGATGACGTCATTGATGGGATGCTCGCCGGATATATTTCCGGGCTGGGCGATCAGTACAGCGTATACCGCAGCGAAAAGGAGCTTTCTGCATATCATGACACGACTGCCGGTATTTATACAGGAATCGGAATCTCTGTTCAGATGCAGGATGATAAGCGTATTCTGATTACTTCTGTGACCGAGGGCGGCTCTGCGGAACAGGCTGGCATTCAGGCAGGCGATTATCTGCTTGAGGTTGAGGGAATTGACGCTTCGGAACACTATGAGGATGCAATCAATGCCGTGAAGGGCGAAGCCGATACCTATGTTCAGCTCCGGATCAAAAAGGGCGATTCCGGTATCGAGCAGTCGCTCTCTGTTAAACGCGCCCATATTGATGAGATTACGGTTTATTCTGAAATGCTCGAAAATCAAATCGGTTATATCAGAATTTCAAAATTCCGGACAGTTTCCGCTGAACAGTTTGAATCTGCACGGCAGGAACTGCTGGATCAGGGCGCAAAAGGCTTCATCTTTGATGTACGCAATAACGGCGGCGGGGTACTCTCCGCACTCGAAAAAATGGTCGATCCGATGCTGCCGGAGGGCGATCTTGCTTTTGCTTATGACAAGGCCGGCAATGCGACAACAATCCTGCATTCCGATAAAAATGAGATGCAGATGCCTTATATTGTTCTCGTCAACGGCAGCAGCGCCAGCGCATCCGAGCTCTTTGCCTGTGTGATGCGCGATTATGCCGGTGCAAAGCTCGTCGGCACGCAGACCTTTGGCAAGGGTATCATGCAAACGACGTTCCAGCTTTCCGGCGGCGGCGTTACGCTGACTACTGCAACCTATGCAACCGGCAAAACCCCCTGCTATCACGGTGTCGGGCTGACACCGGATATCATCTCAGAGCTTGCAGAGGATGCAAAAGAGGATACGCAGCTTCAGGATGCTCTGGCTGAAATGAACAAAATGACCGCAGCGAATGCCGCTGCATAAACCGGAGGAAACACTATGCCGAAATTATGGTATTGCCAGCCTGCACAGTGCTTTGAGGAATCGCTGCCGATCGGAGCCGGGCGCTTCGGTGCAACGCTCAGCGGCAAACCGGAATGTGAGCTTTTGCAGTTGAACGAAGATTCTGTCTGGTCTGGCGGACCCCGCAGACGGCTCAATCCGGATGCCGCAGAGGGATTCCGGGAGGTTCGCGCCTGCATCCGGGAGGGAAGAATCGCTGAGGCGGAAAAGATTGCGTTCGAGAAAATGCAGGGCTGCCCGCAGGATATGCGGCACTATATGCCGCTCGGTAATCTCAGCGTGAAGCTCGATCTCCCGGACGGAACTGTAACAGGCTACCGGCGCGAGCTTGATCTTGACACTGCAACATACTCGGTTTCGTTTGAGATTAACGGAAAGCGGTTTCGCCGGGAGGTCATTGCGTCCTCCCCTGCCGACTGCATTCTGATGCGGTTTACCTCTGATATTCCGGTGACGCTCACCGCATCTATGGACGGCCGTGAGGATTATTATGACGAAAACTGCATTTCACGATGCGATCATCAGATTTATCTTGAATACAACGGCGGCTCCGGTACATGGGACGGCATCCGGTTCGATTCTGCGCTTTCTGCAAAATCGGATGACGGTACTGTAACATCATGCGGAAACCGGCTGATTGTGCAGGACTGCACCGAGGCAGTGCTTGCATTTTCGGTATACACGAATTATTATCACCCGCAGGAGGACTGCCGGCAGCTCGCACGCCGTGCATCAGATGCCGCTCTGCAAAAAGCATGGACATTGCTTTTTGCAGAGCACCTCGCAGATTATCATGCACTGTTTCATCGGGTGTCGCTTTCTTTACCCGGCGATGCTGTTGACTGCCCGACCGACCGAATGCTGGAATCGGTCAAATCCGGTGATTTCACATATCGGAACGCCCTGCTCGCGCTGTATTTCTCCTACGGCAGATACCTGATGATTGCCGGAAGCCGCAAGGGGTCTCTCCCGCTGAATTTGCAGGGCATCTGGAACAAGGATATGTGGCCGGCATGGGGCTGCCGCTTCACAATCAATATCAATACGGAAATGAACTACTGGCCGGCAGAGAGCTGTAATCTGCCGGAGTGCCACCTCCCGCTGTTCGATCTGCTGGAAAAGGTTGCGGAAAACGGCAGAACGACGGCACAGGAAATGTACGGGCAGGATGGCTTCTGCTGTCACCATAACACTGATTTATGGGGGGATACCGCGCCGCAGGATCTCTGGATTCCGGCGACAATCTGGCCGGTCGGCGGTGCATGGCTGACGCTGCATATTATGGAGCATTACCGCTATACAAAAGATTTGGATTTTTTGCGCAGACACTTGCATATTCTGCATGATGCCGCCCGCTTTTTTACCGGTTATCTGACGGAGAATGCTGCCGGTCAGCTTGTAACATCCCCGAGTGTATCTCCGGAAAACACATACCGCCTTGATTCCGGCGAAACCGGCAGCCTGTGCGAAGGGCCGAGCATGGATTCGCAGATTATCGCAGCGCTTTATCAGGATGTAATCGACGCAGATGAAGCGCTCCATATGCACCATGCGATTACGGATACGGTCAAAGCACAGCTTCCCCGGCTGCCGAAACCGCAGATCGGCAAATACGGGCAGATTATGGAATGGGCAGTTGATTACGATGAGGTCGAGCCCGGTCACAGACATATTTCTCAGCTTTTTGCGCTGCATCCGGCGCATATGATTTCGCCGAGGAAGACCCCGGAACTCAGCAAAGCTGCCGCGGCGACGCTGCACCGGCGCCTGACGCACGGCGGCGGTCATACCGGATGGAGCTGCGCCTGGATCGCCAATATGTATGCGCGGCTTTATGACAGCGTGCATTTTATGGAGACCGTGACAAAGCTGATGCAGCACTCGACGAACCCGAATCTGTTTGATATGCACCCGCCGTTCCAGATTGACGGCAATTTCGGCGGTACTGCGGCAATCGCAGAGGCGCTGCTGCAATCAGACAGCGACGGCATCCTGCTGCTGCCCGCCTGCCCCGCTGAATGGCACACGGGCGCATTCAAGGGGCTTTGCGCATACGGCGGATTTATCGTTTCTGCGTCATGGGAGCAGCACTGCATAAAGGAGATTACTGTGGAATCCCATTGCGGCGGAGTTTGCAGAATTCTGACATCGGACGATTTTACTGTAAATGACCAAAACGGCGTAATCATTCAACGGCACACAGCAGCAGACGGCTTCCTCAGCTTTGACACTTCCGCAGGCGAAACTTACCGCCTGACCGCAATATGATGGTGATGCTACGAAAAGAAAAACTGCTTGCAGTCCCGGCAGTGTTCTTTTCGGTTTACCTGACCTTCATGTGTCTGATGCTGAATCCAAGCCTGAAATGCATACGGGACACAAGGGATGAGAACGCATACTACCGCAGCCTGACCGACGGGATTGCTGCTGCGGCAATTAACACGCAGACAGATCAGCCGCTCGCAGAGCTGCATCAGATGAATATATCATATTTGATTGATGCGGAATATACATCGTTTTCAGAGGGTGCTGTCGTAGATACTCTGCGCAGCGGCTACCATGGCATCGGCTATGTGACCTTTCTGCCGGAGCATACCGACAATGCGCTCCAGGTTACATTGACAGTACCGTATACACAGCATTATGCTATTACTGTTTCTGCGGCGGCAGACTGCAATACAGTGAATGCAATCAATGTTAACGGAAACCGCATCACCGAATTTGAGCTGGATGACCGCGAAAAATTTACACGCGTCACAATACACGGCATATTTCTTGAGGAAGGCTCTGCAACTGTTTCGATTGACACGATTGACGCAAATCTCGATGTCGATTATATCGGGATTAAGAGTGAAAAGCCCCCTGAGCAGGATTCATTTGAGATTGCGGAGACTCCGTGCAACCCGGATGCGTCGCCGGAGGCCGCCGAACTGTATCGGACAATCCGCTCGCAGTGGGGGAAAAGTACGCTGACCGGACAGTATGTTTCTGACGGCTCAAACCGTGAACTCCGTATGATTTATCAGCAGACAGGACAGTTTCCGGCGATTCGTTTCTCGGCACTCGGCAGTGAGGACAACCGCACTGTCATTGATGATGCAGCGGAATGGCATATGAACATGAAGGGAATTGTCGGACTGATGTGGTTCTGGAATGCACCGGGTACCGATTCGGTTTATGCGAAAGATTCCGGATTCAATCTGAATGCGGCGCTGCGCGGTACGGATCCTAAAACGCTTGCGCTCTGTTCAGCGGAAGAACTGAATCATGCAGTAGAATCCGGTATGCTGACCGAAAGCGCACGCGATCTCATACGGGATATCGACGACATTGCCGGTCAGCTGCGCGTACTGCGTGATTTGCATATTCCTGTGCTATGGCGTCCTCTGCATGAAGCCGGCGGCGAATGGTACTGGTGGGGCAGCAGCGGCAGTGTCTCATATCAGATGCTCTGGAAGCTGCTGTATTACCGCTTGACAGATTATCACGCGCTGAATAACCTGATCTGGATCTGGAACGGACAGAGCAAATCATATCTCGTTCCTGAGTCCACCTACGATATTGCATCCGCAGATATTTATCTTCAGCCGGGCATCCGGTTCGGCAGCCGCTATGAGGTGTTTCACTCGCTCGCTGCAATGACAAACAGCCGAAAAATGATTGCTGTCAGCGAATGCGGCACAACGCCGGAGACCGGACAGATGATACTCGATCAGTCTGTGTGGTCATTTTTCGGGATGTGGTACGGTGATTATCTGATGAAATCGGACGGGAGCTTTTCCGATCTCTATTATTCAAGTAATGATTTGTATATTCTATACAACTCGGAGCGGACTTTAACCCTCAATGATTTCTTGTCAATTTGCCAATAATCTCTTGCAAAATAGCTGCATTTGTGGTATAATACACACATAAAACATCCGTGTCATCCACGGACCGAAAGGCGGAAAAGATACTATGAATGTGAAAGTTTTGAACGGCGTTGCAATTCCGAATATCCCGTGGCAGGAAAAGCCTGCCGGATGCAAAGATGTCATCTGGCGCTACGATCAGAACCCTGTAATCCAGCGGGATCATCTTGAGATATCGAACAGCATCTTCAACAGTGCGGTTGTCCCGTTTGAGGGCGGTTTTGCCGGCGTGTTCCGTGTCGATGACAAGGCGCGCAATATGGAGCTGCACGCAGGCTTCTCGAAGGACGGTCTGAACTGGGATATCAACCCTGAGCGCATCGACTTTGTCAAGACCGATCCGGAGCTTCAGGATTTCCAGTACGGATATGATCCGCGCGTCTGCTGGATTGAAGATCGTTATTATGTGACATGGTGCAATGCTTACGGCTGGAAGCCTACAATCGGTGTTGCTTATACCTTCGATTTCAAAACGTTTCATCAGCTCGAAAACGCATTTCTGCCGTTTAACCGCAACGGTGTCATGTTCCCGCGCAAGATTCAGGGCAATTTCATGATGATGAGCCGCCCCTCTGACAGCGGTCATACTCCGTTCGGCGATATCTACATCTCGCAGTCTCCGGATATGACCTTCTGGGGCAAGCACCGTCATGTTATGGGTCCGAGCATGGGCTGGGAATCCACCAAAATCGGCGCAGGTCCGATTCCGATTGAGACAGACCGCGGCTGGCTGATCTTCTATCACGGCGTTCTGACCTCCTGCAACGGTTATGTTTACAGCTTCTCTGCGGCGCTGCTCGATAAGGATGAGCCGTGGAAGGTGCTGAAGCGCGGCAGAGAGTATCTCATCAGCCCGCAGAAGGATTATGAGTGCATCGGCGATGTGCAGAACGTCACATTCCCCTGCGCAAATCTGGTCGATGCCGATACCGGGCGCATCGCAATCTACTACGGCTGCGCAGATACCTGCACAAGCCTCTGCTTTACTACTGTCGATGCTGTCATCGACTGGCTCGATCATCATTCTCAGGTTTAATCATATACATTATACAGCAGCGGTGTCATCGGATGCCGCTGCTTTTTCTGTATGATACTTGACGAGCGAGCGGAAATCGAGTATAATAGAATTGGGATTATATCCAAAAATGAGAGGAGTGAGCCAGATGAAATCTGCGTGCTTTGAAAACCGGGAGCTTTCATGGCTGCGATTTAATAAGAGAGTTCTGGAGGAGGCGCAGTCGCCGGATAATCCGCTGCTTGAGCGGCTTTGCTTTACGGCAATTTTTCAGAGCAATCTGGATGAATTTTTCCGCGTCCGCGTCGGAAATCTTCTGCGGAAAAAAGAGGAAGACCCGAAGAAAAAGGATCCGATCAGTAAGCTGAAACCAAAAAAACAATTGAAGCTGATCTCTGAG
>Ga0247608_10001971_pt1 | contig 26922 bp, 15 predicted proteins | sample 176DNAGHGlowgp2_FD_193490 | JGI IMG/M metagenome (GOLD analysis project Ga0247608, IMG submission 193490) | Sheep rumen microbial communities from Palmerston North, Manawatu-Wanganui, New Zealand - 1766 DNA GHGlow gp2 | ecosystem: Host-associated > Mammals > Digestive system > Stomach > Rumen ... | reverse complement strand
AGCTTTAACGATAATATCTGTTTTTATTGAATTTAGATTTTTATTTTTAACAGCAATAATATTTGGATAAGCGACATCTAAACTTTCACCAAACAAAACATATTCACTGGCTTTTTTACTACCCCAGGCTGTTAAAGCATAATTACCTGGTATTACCGCTAAGCCGCCTTCGTTGACTTTAATATTTAAAAGCCCCGGGTCAAGACATTCGATTTTAACACCGATTGCGCTAGTATATTCTGGATGTTGAGCATTAAAATTATCAACTGAATATGAATCAATAATGTTATTGGCTAATAATAGTTTATAGGCTCTTTCAACATTTGATGCATCATTAACTATCGAAATAGTCTTATTAGAAAAATCATTCACTTCATTTGCGGAATATAAATTTAGTGGCTCATTATGTACTTGGCAAGCCGCTCCTATTTGATAACCTTTTTCTAATTCTTTTGTTAAATATGGAAGATGTTGAAAATAATTAGCGTCAATACCTTCATCATCAAGGGCTTTATTAGGTGTCACATAATCTTGATAGATTTGCACTTTTAAATGATAACCTTGTGATTCAATATAATCTTTAATAACTTTTGAATTTAATATTTCAGCGTGAGGGGATGGAGTCGCACCAATAACGATGGTCTTTTCATTATTGTTACAGGCTGATAAGAAAGATGGAATTAATAATAAAGTAATAAGTTTGATAATATGTTTTTTCATTTTATTTTTCTCCTTTTATCTATTTTTTTGGCGATAAATAAGACGCCTTCTTGAATAATTTGTACGATGATAACCACAATTAATACACATAGCCACATGCTCGTTTTATTTGAGCCATAATAGCCAAGATTAAATGCTTCAACAATTAATCCTCCGCCTGCGATATAACCCGCAAAAGAGGTATAACCAATAAGAGTGACTGTTGCCACCGCTAAGCCACTTATTAATAAAGATTTAGCTTCTGGAATTAAAACTTTAAAAATGATTTGTAAATTTGTCGCTCCTAAAGATTTAGCGGCTTCAATTTCCCCAGCATCAATTTCATTTAATGATTGTTCTACGGTACGAGCAATAAAACCAAAAGAAGCAAAAACAAGGGGAATAATCATTGAATACCAATGTCCGCTCCAACTGCCTTTGCCAAAAAAGAAATTGGTGATTGGAATTAAAATGATGATAAATAATAAACAAGGAATGCTTCGTAAAATATTAACTAATGTACCTAAAATAAGATTGATTATCTTATTAGGCCATAATCCTTTTTTACTTGTGACATTTAAAATAACGCCTAAAGGCAAGCCAATTAGATAAGAAATACTAATGGCGCTTAAAGTCATTAATAAAGTTTCAATAGTCGCATTAATAATATTATTAATATCCATTAGTCTATTTCCTCCAATCTTTTAAATTCAATAAATCTTTTAGCGATACGGCTTTGCGGGTGAGAGAATACTTCTTCAACATCACCCATTTCCACAATATGAGATTGATCAATGACTGCAACACGATTAGAAATTGCTCTTATCACTGACATATCATGAGAAATAATAATAATTGTAACGCCTAATTCTTTATTAATTTTTCTTAATAAATGTAGAATCGAATCAGTCGTATCTGGATCAAGAGCGCTTGTGGCTTCATCACATAATAAATATTTAGGATTATTAGCTAAGGCTCTTGCAATCGCCACTCTTTGACATTGACCACCACTTAATTCACTTGGATAAGCGTTTGCCTTATCTTCTAAATTAACAAGCGCTAATAACTCTTTAACGCGTTTGTCACTATCTTTATTTTTGACATGATTAATTTCTAAAGGTAATCGTACGTTTTTATAAACATTTCTTTGCTGCAATAAATTAAAATTTTGAAATATCATGCCGATATTTTTACGCATTCGAAGGAGGTCTTTTTTGTTTAAACTGGAAATATTTTGCTCATCAATTGTTATCTCACCAGTTGTTGGTTTTTCTAATAAACTAATGCATCTCACTAATGTTGATTTACCAGCACCCGAAAGACCAATGACACCAAATATTTCTCCGTCATTAATTGTTAGATTGATATCCTCAATAGCTTTAACACCATTAGGATAGATTTTTGTGACATTTTTAAGTTCAATCATAGTAACCTCCTAATAAAAAAGCCCGGATGTTTCACCCGAGCTTAATGAATAAAAATCAAACGATTAAAAGTCCGACCTATTCGCCCGGGTGAATAACATCATGCACATCATCATCGTAATATTTTTCATGGTGCTAGTTCTCTTTTAACGTTTCATATTCTACATGTTCTTATTGCTAAAAACAATAAATATACTATTTTTTAAATGTTTAATAGCAAAAATTATTTTAGTACATTCTCTTTTAAAATATTTTAGCTTTCCTTGGATCTAACATGAATGGTGCCTTAATCATAACGGTAATATTAGTTGGATTATCAACTTCTTTTTCTAATTGTTCTATTCTTTGTTTTAAATGATTGGCAAACTTACTTTTTAGTTCTTCAGGCATATTTTTTAATCGATATTCAGTATTAAGCAACCGATTTTTGCACAAAGAATAGCCATTTGGTATAAAAGTAAAATCTTCTCCCTTTTCACCAAAGCCATTATAACTTTCTAAAATGAAGCAGAAACAATTTTTGCAAATATAATTATTTAGTTGATAGTATTTCTCTTTTTGTTTTTGTATATCCCCTATTGGTTTAGAAGCATCAACATAAGTCGTAAACGCAAGATCTTTAAATTTATTGCGGATTTCTAACATTGATAAAGGCGTCTTGTTTTCATCAATAAAATATCCATTAGTGGTTGAATCAAGCATTATCCATTTATTCATCTTTCGATCAAAGATTTCCGTGACTACATGGTTATCAAAATCATATGGTGAATATGGTAAAATAATCACTCTTCTAGCATAAATCCCTAAAGCAAGGCAACATTCTGTCAAGATCTTGGATTTGTTTAAGCAGTTAATTCCTTGTTTTGGATTATTAAGACTATATTCTAATAATTTCAAAGAATTGCATTCAATGTGGTTATCGTAATTACTTTCATGAGTCAATCTAGGGGCAAGATAATTTAACAATCTTTTAGCGCGCACAAAATCACAGCCTTTTCCCGCGATTTCATCAATATGATATCTATTAATTAATTCTTGATATTGGGGACAGGAAAAATCATAAACTATATCTTTAATATCTCCACTTTGAAAATCTGGGTAATTTACTAAGATACCACAGTAGATATCATTAAGCACTTTATATATTTCTTTTGCTTCTTTATTCGTCATATTTATAAATCCAATTCTCTTTTATCTTTATTAAGATACATTATAACGCTACTCTTAGATAAAGTTAGCAATATTTGCCACATGTTGGTATAAGAATATGATGCAAAAATGATATGTTTTTGCTAGTTTCCAAATAAAGAACCACTATATTTCCTATGAAAATCACTACCAAATATACTCGAAGCTTACACTAGTACATAGCAATCTAGCCTTGTGCAAATATTACAAAACTATTTTCTGGTATTTCTACTCTATTATCGTCAATAAATACAGCACCATCTTTTGCATACATCCATGCACGTATTTTACTGATGTCTTTAATAATTAAGGTTGGCTTTCTTTTTGAGATAAAGAGGTGACAAAATCCTCAATAGAGTTTGCAACAATGACCTCAGGAAATCCCATTAAGTCCAGTGGTTCATAAGAAAGATTTATAGCTTGGTCATTAAAAAGCATAATTAATGATGTCCTATCGTTATTTGGCCCGTGCTTTTTAAGAAAAAATTCCGCATTTTTATAAGAATCACCATCATCACTAATGAAAAGTGTGCCATTATCGATTTTGAAAAACCACGAGCGATTAATTAAAAAGAAATAGTTATATTTCCCTACAAAATAGATATCGTCACGGTTTTCATAAACGATTTTGATTGGCATATTTTTTTCATGAAGTAACTCATTCAACTGAAAAGAATCGCTTTTATAAAACGCGTGGGAATAGTCGATGTTATCATCACGCTTAGAATGACTTTTACGATATGTGGGATATTCCAAACAAAACCATATAAAAAGGACAATGGCCATGATTAGAAGGATGATTGGAAAAAGAAAGATTAGCAATAAAAGCGATCCTGGTACCACTGGCATTCTAAACTTATTGTTATGCTTTCTTTTTTTCACTTAATTATTTCCTTATCCGATATTCTTCTCATGCTCCTATATTATCAAAAAAATGTGACAATGCAACGTTTTCATAACTATCATTTACTATCATCATATACATAGTATATATGAAAGAAAAAAGACATCCTGATGTTATCAGAATGTCACAGTTTCTACGTTGGCAGGGGTGACAAGAATCGAACTCGCATCAGCGGTTTTGGAGACCGTTGCACTGCCATTGTGCTACACCCCTATTATTTGCGCTTTGATATTATTACATAAAAGAAAAGAATAATCACTATTTTTTGTTAATATTTTTTAACGGCCACTAAATCCTTATTCTTATATATTAATTCCATTTTAAAATATGGAGCGTGGTTAATGAGAAGAGGAAGAAATTCTTTATCACCTTCCCACATTGGATAATTATAGATGTCCTTGATTGGAATCCAACGCAATTCTCCTTCGTCACACGTTATTAGCTCACCAGAAAAATCACTTACTTCATAGACATACATGAGCTCTCGATAATCATCGTTAACAAAAATTACTTCACCATTACATTCTAATGAATGTATATCTAGGCCTGTTTCTTCCTTAGTTTCTCTTATTGCAGCCTCGTCTTTGCTCTCGCCCTTTTCGATGTGCCCGCCTACTCCTATCCATTTACCTTCGTTATAATCGTTTTCTTTTTTATTGCGAAAAAGAAGGAGATATTTTTCATCTCTTTTTAAATAACAAAGTACTGTTTCAGGCAGCTTTTTCATCATATTTTGTATTATAACAACGCTAAAAGATTAGGCAATCTTTTTTCTTTTGTATACATATATCTTTTATTGAAAAAATAAAAAGAGTAAGATATTCGGTATAAATATATTTTTCTACGAAAGGAGTTTTACATGAAAAAGAATATTGTTCTACTAAGTGTCGCCGCCATTATGGCGTTTGCTAGTGGCGCAGCTGCTATTAAGAATAGCAATGTGCAAAAAGAAGAACTAAACACCAAGATCATTGTTCAAGTTGACGCCCCTATTAAAAATAGAGCCGCTAATCAAGTTATTGAAGAACAAAATGAAGTGATTCGTTCCATTCGTTCTAGCGTCACAAACCAATTCAAGGTCGACACAAGATTCGTTAACGCTGTCAACGCCTTCTCAATGGATGTTAATAGCGCTCACGTCAGTGCAATTAGAAATCTTCCAGGTGTCAAAGACGTCAACTACGATAAGATTCATTCTGTAACTTATAAAGAAAACGACTTTGCCAGAATTAGAAAAGCTGTCGTTGCTGATTCAGCGGTCGCCAACATTTCTAAAGACACAATGGAAATTCCAGAAGGCACAAAAGAAGGTGAAGGCACCTTAATCGCTATTCTCGACTCCAGTTTTATGATCAACGCCACTTATACTGATGATGATAAAACAGAATGGAATAACGTTACTCACGCCGCTTATACCGCTTTAGCTGATGATGTGAATGTCAAATACACTCAAGCATCCTTAAAAGCCCTTATCGACGCTAACGCTTCATTCCATGGTAAATACGATGCTACTCATAGCACCTATTACAATAACAAAGTCCCATTCTTCTATGATTATGGTGGCGATTATACCGGTGACCGTGAAGGCGCTGGTAATGAAGACTACGATGTCTTCTCATTAGGCAGTGACCATGGCAACCACGTTGCCACAATTGCTGCTGGTAATGACCCATATTACAAAGGTATTGCTCCAAAAGCACAATTAGCGTTAATGAAAGTCTTTACTGTTTCCTTAACTGCTGATGGTAACTATTCCGTTGGTGCTTACGATACCGCTATTTTAAAAGCTCTTGAAGACTGTGCTGTTCTTAAAGCCGATGTTGTCAACATGTCTTTAGGTAGCACACTTAATGAATTCGATGATGATTCCATCACCAATCAAGCTATCAAGAATTTACAAAACCTTGGTGCTTCCGTTAATATCTCCGCTGGTAATGATGGTAAAGACGAATTTAAAAACTCTGCTTATGAATATTGGACAACCGACATGGTTGAAACCGGTATCTTAGGTAGTTATGCCACTAATGCATCTATGGGTATTGCTTCTGCTCAACCAGATAGACAATATTATGAAACCGCTTTAAAAGTTGGTAACACCATCGTTGCTTATCGTGACCAAATTCAAAACTACACTTCTGGCGAAGAAGAAGTCGTTTATAATCCAGAAAGAGAATTAACAGACTTAATCGATACATATGGTACAAATGAATATGATTGGGTTAAGATTCCTGGCTGGGGCGAAAGAAAAGACTTTGAAGCTGTTGAAGCTGAAAAAGGTGAAGGCTATATCGCTGGTAAAGTCGCTATTATTGACCGTGGCGAAATTAACTTCTCTTTAAAGATTTTAAATGCTGCGACATATTTCCATGCCATTGCGGTTGGTATTATCGATAACGACCCAACACAAACTGACTTCAACTTTAGAATGGCCGGTTTAGATCCAAAAACTCCAGTTCCTGTTTTCTCTATCTTATATAGAGACAAGACCACTTTTGATAATGCCACCACTAACAAATGTCAATTATTTGTTAACGTTATTGAAAATAACCCAGAAGCTAGAACCATTTCCAATTTCTCTAGTGACGGTGCAAAAGCTGATTTAACATTCAAACCAGATATCACTGCTCCTGGCACCAACATCTTTGGTGGTGTTTACGCTAATGGTCCACATTCATATGATTACTATTCTGGTACATCAATGTCCGCTCCAAATAGCTCTGGTGCTTATGCTTTAGCTTTATCTGAGCATTTAAACGATGCTAATTGGAAAGCCACTTTAAACGCTAGATTAATGGCTAGTGCTTCCCCAATGAAAGACAGATTTGGTGTTAACTATGAAGGTCCAAGAAAACAAGGTGCTGGTTTAATTAATATTAAAAATGCTTTAGCCACTGATGTCATTTTAGATGGTTCTCAAGATGTTGATAACCTCATGAATAAAGCCAAAATCGAATTAAAGAATAACGATGATATTAAAGTTGGTAAACTCAACTTAAAATTCACCGCTATTAACAATAGTGCTAATGCTAAAAACTATAAGGCCACTACTTATGTTTATCATCCAGCTTTAGTCAATAACTTGAGCGAAGAAACAGTTGGTGAAAAATTAGCCAACGCTACTAACTTAATGGCTAACTATGATGAATTAGTGGTTAAATATGAAGAAAATATTACTGTTAATGCTGGTAAGCAATTAATTAATATTAATCATGAATTAAATGCTGATCAAAAAGCGAGATTAGATGAAAAATTCGCTAATGGCGTCACTCTTGAAGGTTTCGTCGTTTTAAGCGCTGAAGGTGAAACAGAATTATCTATTCCATTCTTAGGTTTCTATGGCGATTATTCTAAACAAGCTCCAGTTGAACCATTCTTATTTGAAAGAGATAATTCAAAAGTTTGGGATTCTGATTTAATTAATTCCGTTACTCAAAAATGGAAAGGCTTAAATGAAGCCGACTTTGCTTCTGACTGGGTCATGGGTAACTGGTCAGGCTTTGAAGATCTTTCTATGGAAAACTTCATTAAGAATACCACTAGTTTAAGAAAATTAACTGATGGTAATAAGAAGACTGTTGTTCCTGTTGGTACAAATCCATATACCGGTCAAACCGAAACAACTGATATTTATATGGGTAATAACGGTGCAACTAACACCATGATTATTTCTCAATATGTGACAAGAAGTGTTTATACAAATACGCTCACTATCACTAATAAAGCCACAGGTGAAGTCATCCTTACTGACCATATGTTTGACTCCTTAATTGGTGCCAAAGAAGATGAAAATGGCAATGATGTCCAATGGCCATTATATAAATCATTTGTGGATACCACCTATTGGTCTGCAGGTTATATAGCTCATAGAGCCTACACTATTATTCCTTTATATCATTATGAATATAATGAAGAAACAGAAAAATACACCTATGGTGATAACTATCCAGATGGTGAATACACTGTGAAATTCTCTTATCAATTACAAGCTGGCGGCACATATGAAAAAGAATATACTCTCCATATCGATAGCCAAGCTCCAGTTGTTAAGAGTATTGAAGATGTCAAAGTCGGTGGCGCGGATGGAGTGAGAATCCGTTATGATGAAATCAAGTTATCTTACGTTTCTATTAACGGTAAGAAATTCCCAATTCAAGAAGATGCTGAAGGCTACTATATCGACATCAAGAAGAGCGATTATGAAGCAAAAGACAAAGTCTTTATTAAATCATATGACTTTGCTTATGGCACAAATGGCACATTATTCCACATTAGTGATGAAAATAAAGTGACATTAACTGCTTCTAGCTTTATAAACTCTTATGACTTTGCACAAAAACTCGTTAAATACACTAACGAATCAGCCTTTGCTCTTTCCTTCACTTATACAAAATCTGATAAGCCAGTGAAAGTTGATGAAGACATTCAAGTCGCAATGGATGTTAAGAACTTCTTACCAGCCGGCACAAGTGATGTTAAAGTGTTTGCTAATAGTTTAAATAACGAAATTCAATGCTCTTTAAACGGCACTATCTTAACATTCGTTGGCAATTCTAACGCTAAGTTCTACATTAACTGTAAAGCTAGTGTCCCAATGGGTGATGAAGTACCAGAAGCACCAAAAGAATTCACTGTTTCCTTCGACGCTAACGGTGGTACAGGTAGTATCGATCCAGTTAAAGTGGAAGAAAATAAAGAATTCGCTTTGCCAAACAACACATTTGTTGCCCCAGAAGGCAAAGAATTCAAAGCATGGGTTGTTAACGGCAAAGAATATCAAGCTGGTGAAAAGATTACTGTCACAGGTGATGTCGTTGTAAGCGCTTCTTGGAAAGATGCTAGCGTCACTCCAGTTGATCCAGTTGATCCAGGTGATTCTTCTAAACCAGGCAAGAAAGGTTGTGGCGGCGAAGTCGTTTCCTTAAGCATCATTAGCGTCGCTCTTGCCGCGATTGGTTCATCCTTACTTCTTCTCAAAAAGAAGAAAGATGACTAATCAAAACTGAATAATTAGGTGAAGTACTTTTGTACCTCACCTTTTTTATGCTTTAAAATAGCCTCTAGAAAAGGAAAAGAAAAAAGAAGATAAATTAATCGTCTCTATCGTATTTGTTTCTTAAATAGGCAATAGATTATATAAAAAGCAAATAATAAAAATGCCGGGGTCTAACCGGCATTTATTTTGTTTTACTAACGCGTTATTTAGCGCTATCGAGTTCTTTAATCTTTTTAAGATATTCTTCGTATTCTTTTTGATTGCAGTAGACTTGGTGTCCTGGGCAAACTTCGCGAATCTCTGGCTTATCCACTGAATAATCATGGACTTCCCAAGGTTTATAGATGATACGAGTTCTATCTCTTTCAGATAATGGATTTGGCTTTGGAATAGCGGAAAGTAAAGAGATGGTATATGGATGAAGTGGGTGTTTAAATAATTCATCAGAGCTCGCCATTTCAACGATCTTACCATAATACATAACGGCGATTCTATCGCAGAAATATTTAACGACAGATAAGTCGTGAGCAATAAAGATTAATGTTAAGCCCATTTCTTCTTTTAACTCATTTAATAAGTTAATGATTTGTGCTCTAATGGAGACGTCGAGAGCGGAGATTGGTTCGTCACAAATGAGAAGTTTTGGATTCATGACTAAGGCTCTAGCGATACCAACACGTTGTCTTTGACCACCAGAGAATTCATGTGGGTAACGAGAAGCGTGTTCTTCGACTAAGCCGACTTTTTCAAGCATTTCCACCACTTTTTCGTGGTTTCTAGCGCGGTTATATGAACCTTGAATCTTTAAACCTTCTTGAATGATATCTTCGATTGTCATACGTGGGTCGAGAGAGTCGACTGGATCTTGGAAAATCATTTGAATTTCATTCATTAATTTTCTTGGAGTATGAGCTTGGTCGAAGTTAATTTGGCGAATCTTCGCTTTTTGAACGCGATAGATTTCGTTGAATTTAGCTTTTTCTATAGCGCATTTATCGTTGCATTCTTTTCTAATAGCAGCGACTTGAGAAGCGTAATCAGCGCTTTCTTTATTTAAAGCAGCGATCTTTTCTTCGGCTTCTTTATTAAATGCTTTAATATGTTCGTTTCTATGGATACGTGACCATTTAATTTCTTTTTTATTCCAACGTGAACCCGCGCCAATACGGTAACCTCTATAATAAATAGAGCCAGATGTTGGATTATATAATTTGATAATGGTACGACCAGTTGTGGTTTTGCCACATCCGGATTCACCAACGATACCGAAGCATTCACCTTTTTTAACATCAAAGCTGACGTTAGAAACGGCTTTTAATTTTTGGTGGAAAATCTTATTACCAAAGAAGAAGAATTGTTTTAAATTGCGAACGCTTAATAAGATATCTGTATTATCGCCTAAGAGTTCTTTTCTTCTCTTGAGTCTTGGATGAATATGATAAGTAAGTTCATCGTGATATTTCTTTTTAAGTTCTTCGACATCAGCGTTATATTTATCTTTTAATTCATTTTTAGAAGCGTTATATTTATCGACAACTTTTTGATATTCAGGATTGTTCTTATCATCACCTAGATTTAAACTTGCAAGTTCTTCTTTTTGCTTATTATCTAAATCTAAAAGCTTTTGATCTAATTTGCTTTTTAAAGCATGAACTTCTTGTTTATAAGAAGTGTATTCTTTCAAAGAATCATTAGGATCATCACCAAAATGTTGCGCATCTTCATGATCGTCATCAATTGGTTCGCCTTGTTCTTCATCTAAGGCCTTGATGGCTTCATCAATTTCATCAGTATAAAACATTTTAACGATCCTCCTTTCCGTTCTTCTTTGCTTTTAAGGAATTAGCAATTCTTTCAGAGACGATTTTTGGCATTTCCACTTTTGGCGCATTTGGATGGAGTAACCAAGTAGCGGCATAGTGAGTATCGCTCACTTTGAAGAATGGAGGTTCCTCTTCAAAGTCGATTTGCATCGCGTATTTACTACGGAGAGCGAAAGCATCACCTTTAGGTGGATAAATCATATTTGGTGGAGTGCCTGGAATGGCATCGAGTCTTTCTTTACTATCGACATCTGGGATGGAGGAAAGAAGGGCCCATGTATATGGATGCTTAGGATTGAAGAAGACTTCTTCGCTAGTACCGTATTCGACAATCTTACCAGCGTACATAACAGCGACACGGTCCGCCATATTGGCGACAACACCTAAATCGTGAGTAATGAAGATGATGGAAAGATTTCTATCTCTTTGAATCTTCTTAATGAGTTCAAGAATTTGACCTTGAATAGTAACGTCTAACGCGGTGGTTGGTTCGTCACAAATAAGAATTTCAGGAGTTTCAGTTAAAGCGATGGCAATAACGATTCTTTGTCTCATACCACCAGAGAATTCAAATGGATATTGTTTGAAACGTTTTTCTGGTTCTGGAATACCAACTTCTTTCATAATTTCTAAAGCGCGACGTTTGGCTTCTGCTTTAGTAATTTTGAGCTTGTTGATTCTTTCAAGTTTAGCAGCGGCAAGCGCTTCTTTTTTAGCGTTTTCATCAAGATTAGAAGCGTTAATTTCATTAACTTTAGCTTTATATTCTTCATTAACTTGATTTTTATAAACTTTAACTTTTTCTTTGGCTTCTTTTTTAGTTTGATCAAGTTTTTCTTTTAAAGGAGCAGCTTGTTTTAAAGTTTCAGCTTTGATTTGCTTAACTTGTTGATTAACTTCTTTTTTCTTAGCTTTGAGCTCGGCGTTTTGTTGCGCTCTTTCGTTAGCTTGTTCGCTTCTTCTTTGCGCAGCTAAAGAATCAAATTCCTTAATCTTAGCGTTAATACCGTCAAGTTCAGCATTAATTTGTTTCTTTTCTTCTTCATCATTAGAAGCATCTAATTTAGCTTTTAAGTCTTTAGAAGATTTAATTAAAGCATCTTTTTGGTTGACTTCTTCATTAGTAAGGCCACCATTAGCGCCGTTATATTTCTTTTTGAAGTCAACTAATTCTTTAATATAAGCATTTTGCACTAAATCGGCTTTATGTTTGCCACGTGCAAGGCAGTTTTTATATGCGATTAAATCATCAGAAATCAAGTCGTCATACATTAATTTAAGTTTATTAGAATTAATGAGAGTGGCTTCTGTGATTTGTTTACCAATACGAACGATTGGGTTTAAAGAAGATAATGGGTCTTGGAAGATCATACCAATCTTATGACCACGAATCTTGTGGAATTCTTCTTCCGCGACTTCTAATAAATCTTCACCACGATAATAGATGTGTCCGCCTTCAACGATGGAGTTATTAGCTAAAATACCCATAATCGCTTTAGAAGTAACGGATTTACCTGAACCGGATTCACCGACGATACATAAGGTTTCACCTTTATATAAATCGAAAGAAATGTTTCTAACGGCTTTTAAAATACCATGGTCAGTTTTAAATGAAAGGACGAGATCTTCGACTTCAAGAATCTTTTCGTTATTTTTTGAATAATCCATTGCCATATTATTCTCCTCCTTTCAACGTTGGGTTAAGAGCATCTCTTAAACCATTACCGAATAAGTTAAACGAAATCATTAATAAGGAAATGATAATCGCTGGAACAATAACAAGTAATGGTCTAGTGGACAAATAATGTTGGTTATCAGAAAGTAAAACACCAAAACTATCGACACCTTGTAAGCCTAAACCTAAATAAGAGATACTAGCTTCAGAGAAGATACAACCTGGAATCATTAAGACGGAACCGGTAACAATAGTACCTAAGCCGTTTGGTAAAATGTGTCTAAAGATTAATCTTGCATCGGAAGCACCTAAGGTACGCGAGGCTAAAATATACTCACGCCCTTTAAATCTATAGAACTGTGTTCTAGTTCGAGATGATGTCCCAATCCACCCTGTCATAACAAGAGCAATACCGAATGTAACGATATTGTTACCTAATAGCAAGATGATTAAGGTCATCATAACAATCCATGGAACACCACCTAAGATATCGGTAATTCTTTCCATAATGATATCGACATTACCACCGAAGTAGCCGGAGATAGAACCCCAAACAAGACCGATGATTAAGCAGATAGCACTGGAGATAATCGCCACTAATAGGGATGTCTTTAATGATGATAAGGCGACAGTTAATAAGTCATGACCTAAGGCATCAGTACCAAATAAATATCTTGGCATAGAATCGTAACCTTTATATTTATAGATACATGTTGTTGTTGTAAATTCCCAAATGTCATCTTTAGCGGAATATCTAGAATCACTAACGGAAACGACAGGGCATTTCTTTTCATTTAAAACTTTGAAAGTATAAATATTATGGAAATCTGGGAATTCGCACCAGCCCTTATCAATATATTGTTTCATGATGGAACCACCGATCTTGAAATCTTCTTGGTTGCCAAATACTTCATCGTACTTATCATAACGGAAGTTAACTTTCTTATAAGCACAGTGATAGACATTCATAATACCATTAGAAGCCCAATAACCGGCTGGGAATTGACCTAATTCATTGACGGAAAGGCCAGCCGTTCTATTAGCGTCATTAAAGCTAATGGTTGCTAAGTTTTCAGCTTCATCAGGATTATTGCTAGTAAGAGTAATGTTTTCCACTAAGAAATAAGAATAGGACTTATCGCTTAATTTTGGTAAAGCATAGATCATTAATTGGCAGTTTTCTAATGAGGTGACAGAAGGATAATTAGCGGCTAAAACTTCAGAAGCGTTAATTGTCACTTCACCCCAATCATTAGACCAATCTTTAAGGATATATGTTGGAGATGAAGATTGTTTACCATTACGTAATAAGACTTGATATTTATCACATAATTGGTCTTCATCAATGTTATCAGTAGTATCGAAGTTAATCTTGACTTGGAAATCATTTGTTGGGGTAACAACGAATGGATCGTTACTTCTTAAATACCACTTATAATTTTCAGCATTGCCGTCTTTATAAAGGTTTTTAGCGGTGACGCGAAGGTAACCACCATCACCATAACGGTAATATTGATTTAAGTAGACAGTGTCACTAACGACGATGTTATGGCATCTTGAACCTTTAAAACCAACTGGTTCATCGTTTAAGCCGTCATAAGCGACGTCTTTATATTCAAGACAGCCATCCCACCAACCAGTACCAGCATCGAATAATTTGGCTGGTAATAATTGGGCATAAGTTTGTGCGGTTCTAATATCATATGGTGATAAGAATGATAAGAAGCTACCGAGTAAAAGTGTGCCAATGATGATTGCGCCAACAACACTACTCTTGTTCTTGCAGAAACGCTTGAAAGCATCTCTTGCGAATGTTGTAGGTCTAGTTTCAAATTTTTGGTCGTGAATCTTTTTACCGACTTCTTGATTGACAAGAACAAACTTAGAGGCGTCGACTTCTGGAATATTGTTATTAGGAATGTTTTCTTTATTCATAATTATTTCTTCGCCCCCATTCTAATTCTTGGATCGATTAATCCATATGATAAATCAAGGAAGACACCAGCGACTAAGCCGATGATGGTAAATAAGGCCATATCGACGAATAAGACGTTGTAGTCTTTTGATGTTAATGCGGTAGTAAATAAACGACCAATACCTGGAATACCATATAATGTTTCAAGAATCATAGATCCGCCTAAAATACCAATGAATTCTGCTAAGATGGATGGAACGATTGGAACCATCGCATTCTTTAAAGCGTGACGGATAATAGATTGACGTTTAGTTAAACCTTTTGTTCTAGCAAGTAATAAGTATTCACTTTCCATGACTTCACAAAGTTCAGCACGAACATAACGGCAATAACCACAGATAGAACCGAAAGATAAGACGAAGACAGGAATGATATAACCTAGTACTTTATTGCTTGTTGGATCGGTTGGATTTGGCCATTGCGTTGGAAGCCAGTGAAGCGTATAAGCAAAGAAAAAGATAGAAAGAGTAATCAAAACGAAACCAGGAACAGAGATGAATACCATAACTGCTGTAGAAATGATATTGTCTGTTGGTTTGTTCTTTTTCAACGCGGCGATAATGCCAAGAGCAATACCTAATGGAACGGAAACAATAACAGACAAAATGTTTAAGGAAATGGAAACAGGAATCATATCAGCAATAATAACCATCGCTTTAACGTTTGGTCTAATAAATGTTGATGTACCCCAATCCCATTTAGTTACGATGTTACCTAACCATCTGAAGTATTGAGTTAAAATTGGAGTTTGATAGAAGTAATAAGTAGTTTTGCTACTACCTGGACTATAATTGAACAAGAGTTCCCCATATCCTTTTACTTCTTGTTCGAATCTCACAACGAATCCGTCAGCGTATTGACTCATGTAATATGCATATTGTGCTTGGTAATTACCGATTGGTTTAGAAAACGGTAACAATTTCATAAGGATGAAAGTCAAAGACAAAATGATGAATGCGGTGAAAAAGGCCAATATTAATCTTTTAATTGTGTATCTAATCATAATTAATTAACCCTTTCTTTCTCTTTCTTATATTTTCTTGATATAAGTACGCGTATGCACACGCGATTATAGTTCAAAGGATTAGCGCCCAAACGGACGCTAATCCTATTGTTTATTGATGTAACAAATAATTATTGTGTGGAGTCAACTATTATTCGCCACCACCGGCTGGAGCAACATAACCTGGAATGTATCCTGGAAAGATAGAGGTTTGGTATGTTGGTTCGCTTGGAACACCGAAGAAGGTTGTAACGAAGAATAAGTCAATACCACCGTAACCATAGCCAGCGAGTAAAGCGGCTGTATCGGTATAGAAGCCAGCAGCTTCGATCTTGGCTTTGGACCATGTGATTTCGTATCTTGTATAGCCTTCTTTAGCACCTTCGAGTTTTTTGACGGATTCAGAGGCAACTTCAGTATAACCACTAGGTGAGCCTTCACTGATAGTTGTGTAACCCATAACGACGGCATCGGCGAATTCGGTTGTGATTGCGCCTAAGTCAACGTTCATTTCACGAATGTCCAATGTAACAACAACGTTATCACCATCGACTTTAACATCGATATCATCAAAACCATCGGCTGTGACAGGAGCATCAATGCTGTAATCTAATGGAGAGTTAGCACCATCGACGAGGTAAGCACCACGATCGGCGGCTGTCCATAAACCATCGAATGACCAATATTTACCATCATAGAGTAAGGATTCATCAACAGCGTTGGTATCAGCACCCCAGTTGAGTGTGAAGCCAGAGGAGTTGTCACTCTTTAAAACTTCCAAGAAGTTTAATGGATTGTATGTATTACCAGAGATGGAACCAAAGCCAATGTCGAATTGACCTTTCATCATCTTTTCGTAATAAACATCAGACCATTGAGCACCGACCCAATCAACAACTTTAAGTTTTAATGGGTTGTCATCTGTATTGAAAGCTTCTTCGAAGTTAGCTTTGATTGGGTTATGAGTATTAGCGATTTGAGTTTGATATTGCCATGCAATTTCAATTTCAATTGTGTCGCCTTCTTCATAAACGCCATCAGCGATTAATTGTTCAGCGGCTTTCTTGAAGGAAGCTTTAGCTTTTTCTAAGGAATAACCATATTCATCTGTGCCAGCGGCTTCGCCGACTAAGGAAGAAATGGCTTTCTTATGAGCATCAGTAGCGTTATAAGAGATACCATTTTCTGGATCTTGCATATAAGCGGAACCGAAGTAGTTAGCTGTTGGTGTTCTGCCTAAGGATTCAGCAAGTGATTTTCTATCAAGAGCGAAGCTTAAGCCATCAACGAAGTCTTTGTTGCTCATCGCTGGTTCAACTTCCCAAGTGCTACCTTTGGAGATTGTACCGTTAGGACCAAATAATTCATTCCATAAAACAGCATCACATGTGTTGAGGTTCAATTTGAATGTTGAACTATCAGCTGTCATTGTGACACGTGGGTCAGAAAGATAATTTTCTAATTGCGTGGAAGGAACACCACATGCGTGTAACTTATTATCTAAGAATTCATGTAAAGCAGCTTCGTTATCAGTCGCTTGAGCGGCTAAGATATTAATATGGACACCGGCGATTTTGTAATATTTACCATCTTTGTCATCATAGTTAGCGTTCTTTTTGAAAACGATTTGTTGGTCAGCATCCCATCTTTCGAGGAGGTATGGACCAGTGGATAATGTGTGGTCTAAGATGTTTTCAGTACCATCTTGACTATTTTTACCCCAGTTTTCAACACCAGCGGCTAAGTTATTATTACCAATGGCAAGAATGAAGTCTTGTGGGACTGGAGCAAACATAGCACTTGCTAAGTAATACATAGCATAGAATGGAGTACAAGCTTGGTTGAATTCGAATTGGATGTAGCTAACGCCATCACGGACTTCGCTCTTAATACCAATATTCTTCCATGCATCAGCATTGAAGCCATCAGCTGATTTTTCATAGTAGGCAGCGGCACCTTTAATGGAACCTGGGCCATCTAAGTTTTCAGCAGATCTTTCAAGACCATAAGCTTTGGTGTAGTAGATTTGGTATGGTGTGACGTAGTCATCTAAGGCTACTTCACGGTTATTGAATGCAGCGTATTTTGTGGAGGCAGTAGCATATTTTAATGCGGAACCGACTTTAACTGGGATTTCGTATTTTGTAGCTGTGCCTGTAGCAGCATCAAGGTTCATTGGAATTGGACGATCGTTTGTGGCTAAGTCACCGACCCAGTCATAACCATTGCCTTCTTCGTTTAAGTATGTTGTGTAGTAACCAGCGGAGATGTAACCGATTAAGTCACCAACGACAGCACCTTTGTCATCCATGTAGTTCATGGATTGTGGGTCAGATGTTTCAAATGTGTGGTAATATCTCTTCCAAGCAGCATTTGTTTCACCTGCTAAGTCAGCGTTAATGGAGCCGGATGATAAGACACCGAAACCAAAACCTGGAACGTAATTGTTTGTGCCCTTAACAACGGATGGTTGATATAAAACATAACCACCATCACCATAGAGGGTCAAACCTGTCAATTTGTTTTCGACAGCATATTTTTCTAATTTGCCAAGGATTTCTGTCTTTTCTTCGCCAGACGCGTAAGCATAAGAGAAAGCACCATTGGCCTTTTCTGGAGCAACGACTTCAATTTCAATGCTGTCAGAGAAGTTTGCATCGAAGACTGATGTAGCGGTAATTCTAGCTTTACCTAAGCCAACACCTTCAACGACGCCGCCTTCATCGACGACGAGAACTGCTTCGTTGTCAGAAGTGAAATTAACAGCCTTGCTTGCGTTGCCTTGTGTTTCAACGGTTGCATTAAGGGCAAGCTTACCAGAAATGGCAATTTGATTGCTATCTGCAGAAAGTTTCACACTGAGGACTTTGGCATCAACGACTGCTGAGTCAGAGTTACTGCCTTGATCTTTTGGTTTACAACCGATAAGGCCACCAACACTGAATAATGATGTAATAAGCAATAACATTACTTTGTTGCTTTTCATACATTCTCCTTTCATTCACGCACTTTTTGTGCGGTCAATCCAGTAATGAATAACATTACTTTGATGCCTTTAAATCCATAAGATTAAAGGTATGCGTATATTATAAAAAAAATGACGAGAATGTCAACAAAAAAACGACCCGTGATAAAATGCATTTAGACCGCTTGTATATTGTGTATGTTTTAAAGCCAAAAATTATTATATTACTTAATTATTAATAAGGCAATAACAGAAAATAAAACAAATATAATACCTGTGATAATGTAAGGCAAAAAGTATAGATTGAGTGCGCTTTTTTCTTCTTTTTTACGTTTGACATACTCACCATAATTTTCTTTTGAACCATCATCTTTTTTCTTGCGTTGAAAATAAAAATTAAAAATATCAAAAGCACCGAAATGAGAAAGCAAAAGTAATAAGCCAAAGAACAAAATAGCAAAGCCGGCAATGGTCGATCCATCACGATAAGCATATAGCTCTTTCCAAGCTTCACTGTCACTGGTGAATTGGAGGATAAAATTGTAGCCCGCCATAACCAAAAGGCCAGCGCCTAAGCAGGCGAGGAAACGAATCCAATTTTTCTTAAAGAATGCACCAATTTTTCTCATAATTAATTTCCTAATTCTTGGTGTGGCCAAGAGGACTTGAACCTCCATGAGTCTCCTCACTGGCTTCTGAGACCAGCGCGTCTACCAATTCCGCCATGACCACATGCCGTATATTATATTACCTTATTAAATAATAGTAGTCGACATCGTGATAAGTATCGTGATAATAGATATCATCTTTTCTTCTACCTTCATAAATAAGGCCGCATTTTTCAATAACCCTTTTTGAAGCAATGTTTTCGACGATATGAGAAGCCACCACTTTATGCACACCAATTTCAAACATAAAATCAATCATCGCTTTAAAAGCTTCTGTAGTATAGCCTTTGTTCCAATGCTTTTTACCAATAGCGTAACCAATTTCAGAACTATGAAACCTAGCGTCAGGCGTGGAACATTGAAGAATCATGCCGATGACTTCGTGAGTATCCTTTAATTCAATAGCGAATAAATACCTTTTATTTTCTAAACAGAAATTAATTGTTTTATCTAAAGTCATCTCCGATTCGTTTTCTCTATATTTATCAAGGAAGTATTTTAAAACGTCTTGATCGTGATTGATGTTAACGAAAATATCATGAGTATCACTGACATTCATGTAACGAAGAATCAATCGATTAGTCTCTAATTTAATATTTGGATTAAATTCTTTCACAAATACCTCCTTTCACGAATAAATGGTCGGAAAGATGGGATTCGAACCCACGACCTCTCGCTCCCGAAGCGAGCGCACTACCAAGCTGTGCTACTTCCCGAATAAATTAAAAGTCAAATAATGACAGTTGATCACTTTCACTTAACGAATCAAGAACACCCATATCGGCGAGGTCTTGAACATTAGTCGAAGTTAATTTTGTTCTTCTAAGTAAATCATCTTTAGAGAAGAATTCGCATTCTTTTCTAGCTTCCACGACTGTAATAGCGTTGTTCTCACCTAAACCATCAATAGTAATAAATGGTGGAATTAAAGCTTTATTTTCATAATCAACGACAAACTTAGTAGCGTCACTACGATATAAATCAATATTTGCGAACTTATAGCCTCTTTGGACCATTTCTAGAGCATTGATTAAAGTCTTAAGTTGTTCGCTTTCTTTTGGAGAAAGCTTTTCATTAGACACTCTTTGACGAGTTCTAAGTTCTTCAATTTTAGAAATAATAGCGTCTTTACCTCTAATCATTGTTTTAATGTCATATTGTTTACTACGAACAGTAAAGAAAGTGGCATAAAATTCTAATGGATAATAGATTTTGAAATAACCCACACGTACCGCCATTGTAACATAAGCAACAGCGTGACCTTTTGGAAACATGTATTTAATCTTGTTACAGGAATCGATATAGAATTGTGGGACCTTTTTGGCTTTCATAATTTCCACATATTCATCTTTTAAGCCTCGACCTTTACGGACATCTTCCATAATCATAAAGGCGATGTTGCTTGGAATTTCTTTACCGATTAAATAAGTCATAATATCATCACGACATCCGATGACTTCTTGAAGGGTGGCCTTGCCTTCTTCAATTAATTTTTCAGCGTTACCACTCCAAACATCAGTGCCGTGTGAAAGACCAGAAATAATAACTAAATCAGAGAATGTCGTTGGTCTAGTTAATTCTAAGATTCTTCTCGTATTTTCGGTACCAAATTCTGGGAGCGCCAAAGCGCCAGTCTTTGCGTTAGTGTAATCATGATCCATTTCTAAAGCAGCTGGTGAGCTAAATAAAGATAAGACTTTCTTATCGTTCATTGGAATATCAGTAACCTTAACTCCGGTTAAGTCACACATCATTTTTAGAGCCATTGGGTCAACGTGACCTAATAAGTCGAGTTTTAAAATGGTATCGTGAATACTACGGAAGTCGAAATGGGTTGTCTTCCAATCAGAATTCATATCATCAGCGGGGTATTGAATAGGTGTAAAGTCATATACTTCATGATCTGTAGGAACAACGACAATGCCGCCCGGATGCTGACCTGTTGTTCTTTTAACATCGATACAACCACTGGCTAAATAAGCAATTTTTGCCTTAGGAATATTATTTACACTACGTTTAGCGTCTTCTTCATTCATTCCTTCTTGCATGAATTTTCTTTCATAATAGCCACGGGCAAAACCGAATGCAGTCTTATCTGCGACTGTTTCAATGGTGCCCGCTCTAAAGACATTATTTTCACCTAATAAGACTTTAGTGTAGTTATGAGCGTCGGCTTGATAATCACCAGGGAAGTTTAAGTCAATATCAGGAACTTTTTCAGCGTTAAAACCTAAGAATGTTTCAAAAGGAATGTCTTGACCATCATGGACCATATATTCTCCACACACTGGGCATCTTCTTTCTGGAAGGTCATAGCCACTGCGATATTCAGGCATCGTTTCTTTTGTCCATTCTAAATGTTTGCATTTTGGACAGCGATAATGTGGAGGTAACGGATTAACTTCAGTGACGTTAGCCATTGTGGCAACAAAAGATGAACCAACAGAACCACGACTACCGACGATATAACCATCTTCATTTGCCTTTTTAATTAAGCGATGAGCGATGTAATAAATAACAGAGTAACCATTAGAAATAATACCGTGAAGTTCTTTTTCTAAACGCTCTTCGATATATGCTGGTAATGGGTCACCATATAATTCGTGTGCTTTTTTATAGCACATGTCTTTAAGCATGTTTTCACAGTTATCAATCTTAGGTGTATATAAGTGATCGTTAGGAACAGGTAAAAGAGGCTCAATCATATCAGCAATCATATTGGTATTAGTGACCGTTACTTCGTAGGCTTTTTCTTCACCTAAGAAAGACATGCATTTAAGCATTTCATCTGTTGAACGATAATGTTGATCAGGGTTTTCAAATGGAGGGATTCTACTTCTTGCATAAGGATTAAGTGGATGAGGGACACCACCTATTCCTTTTGCGGATATATAAACATCTCTAAATTTCTTATGGTTTTTAGTTAAATAATGGACATCCCCAGTAGCGCATACTGGTTTGCCGATTTCTTCGGCGCACCTCACGATATCTTTTAAATGGAGTAAAAGATCATCTTCATCCATCTCACCCATATTAATGAGATATGAATAGTTTTCTAAAGGTTGAATTTCAATATAGTCATAAAAAGACATGACCATCTTTAAATAATCGTCCCCATAGTTACAAGCAGTTCTAAATACTTCACCATTAAAGCACGCTGAACCGATGATTAAATTTTCTCTTAAAGCGGCGATTTCTCTTCGAGGAATCTTAGGGACTTCAGCGAGATAATCAATATGTGAATAGGAGACGAGTTTATATAAAGATTTAAGACCTTCTTTATTCTTCGCTAAAGCGATGATATGAGTTGGTCTAATATGTTTAAGTAAAGTGACTGGTGTTTCTAATTTTGCTAAATCTTCATGTGTTAAATGACGATTAGTCTTAGTTAAAAGAGCGAGCATTGGCATCCAAACATCATTTAAGACACGAGCGTCGTAATTAGCACGGTGCGCGTCATCTTCATCGTAATTAACTTCCATATTACGACATAAAGCCCCTAAACTATGACGTTTAGATTCTGGGAATAAATATCTTGATAAAGATAAAGTATCGATGACTGGATTTTTAAGTAAAGGCATTTCTAATTTTAGAAGTGCTTGTTGAAGGAAAGAAAAATCGAAGTCAGCGTTATGGGTAACTAAAATAGAATTACCAATAAAGGAAAGTATCTTTGGTAAAGCTTCTTTAATAGTTGGCTTATTTTCTAACATCTTATCGGTGATATTAGTAATTTCAACAATCTTTTTAGGAAGTGGAATTTCAGGATTAATTAAAATATCGATGTCTTCAGTAACGATACCGTGTTCCACTTTAACCGCACCAAATTCGATAATGCGGTCATAATAGCAATTTAAACCAGTTGTTTCTAAGTCGAGCACAACATAACTGGCTTTATTAAGTTCAATAGGTGCAGCATTTTTAATATAATTAAGCTTATCATCCACCATATAGAACTCAACGCCGTAAAGCATCTTAATACCAGTCTTTTTACCAGCAGCTTGCGCATCAGGATAACCTTGAACTACAGCGTGGTCAGTAATAGCCATGGCAGTATGGCCCATTGCTTTTGCATAGTTAGCGTAATCTATCATATGGGTGATGCCGTCTTGAGTTGACATATTAGAGTGAAGGTGTAATTCAACACGTTTCTTCTCAGAAGTATCTTTTTCGACTTCATCAGGTGGAAGTAAATCAATGAAATGAGCCTTAATTGCATAAGACTTATCAAATTCATTCATATAGACGGCGCCTCTAACTCTAACGTTAGTGCCCCACTTTTTCATCTCTTCAATATCGGCATCGCTTAAGGAAGAGTTTTGATACATGTTAGCGTAAATCGCCCCGCCTTCATTATCAAATAAACCAAAGTTTAGTTTCTTACGACCACCGTATTCGTTTTCTTCAACAACGAAAACTTTCGCGGAGAAATCAACATTACTCTTTGGATAATTAGGAATGTTATCGATAATATCAACGGGTTCATAATTACCGCGTTTATTAAGTCTTGCTCTTTCTCTATCTCTCGCCATTTCTCGAGCGTTTTGACGCATGACTTTCATCATTTGGTCTTCGACTTCTTCGTTGAGTTCAGCTTTTTCTTTAGCGATTAATTCTTCGACTTCACTACGGTCATTGATTTGTCTAGCGGCACTTTCTTCTTCTAAAGCTTGTTCAGCTTCTTTTTCCGCTTTCTTTTCAATTTTGCGCATTTCGCTTTTAGAGATTTCTGGACCTTCATCTGGTCTTACTTCTTCAATAATAGCGAATTCATAATTTAAGAAATCTAAAAAATCTTTAAAGTCATTGATAGCGGGTTGATATTGCACTTTTTCCGCTTCGTTAGCGTACCATACTTTAATCACACTATCGTTTTGTGGTTCTAGTTCTAAATTATGTGGGATGTGATAAATCGTTTGATACCACGCTTCGAATAAAGCAATCAAATCATCCATATTAGGTCTTACTAAGTAAGAAAGCCTTAAAGTATATGGATAAGTAATAGTATTTAAAGCATCTTGAAATTCTCTAAGAAGATGATATTTCCAAGGGGTATTTTTTCTAATGACCATATCGATTTGATTACGATTAAAACGGTTTCTACCAACCATTTCAAAATCAATATCAAAATCATCGAAATTTTCGATACCGATATGTTTTAAAAATGAAATCATTTTATCTGTCATAATAACGCCATACCCATAAAGATATATTTAATGACATCTTTAACAACCACTACCGCCATGAGGAGAAGAAGTAAACCAATACCCACTAAAGAGACGATATTTTTAACTTTGTCTGGAATCTTCTTTCTTGTCGTAGATTCAACGATTAAAACGAGGAGCTGCCAACCATCTAAACCTGGGAAAGGTAAAAGATTAAAGATCGCTAAGTTAACACTTATAAAGCCCCAATAGAATAAGAACATCCCAAAGCCATAATTTTGTAAAACTGATGTTGTTTCAAAGCCAACAGCGACAATACCACCGATATTTTGCCAAGCGGAAGCACTAGTGAACAATTGACCGATTGTTTTAAATAATAAAACAGAACATCTACCAAAATCAGAGAATGTATGTTGAATGATCTCTGGGAATGTATAGCGGTATTTTAAATAGTAAATTGATAAACCAAATGAATCGACTTTACCTTCTTTTTGGGTGAGATTAATGGTTACAGTGTCTCCATCAACTAACTTGCCATCCGTGCCTTCTACTCTTTTAGTGAGATGGATTTCAGCGGTTGTAAAATTAGGAGCCACATATCTAGTAAAATCAGGAACGATAACTGTTTCACCTTCCACTACTTCACTAGTTAATTCATAAAAGAAAATATAATCAGCGTAATCTAAATTCTTATAACTATTGAGTGTTTCAAAATTGAAACATGTGGCGTATTTAGTGGAATCATCCCCATTAAAGATAGTAGCGTTATCCGCCATATAAGCGATATGGTCAGTATTTGAAACATCATCATGATAATGAAAATCAGTGAATTTAATATAACCGCCATCAGTTAAACCAGCCGTTTCAGCAATTGAAGAATTAGCGACATTAATATGGTTAACATAGTCTAAAGTTTCTTGTGGGAAGCAGTTACTGGCAAAGAAAAAGACTAACGCTAAGAAAGCGTTCATCGTGACACCCGCTAAAAGGATGATTGCTCTTTTCCAAGCTTTAATACCGTTAATGGAACGAGATTCAGGAATTTCCACTCCTTCAGGAAGTTCCACTCCTTCTCCATACATTGAGACGTATCCACCAAAAGGAATAGCTCTTAAAGAGAACTGCGTTTCAGCATTTTTTCCTTTATATTTAAAAATAGCGGGACCCATCCCAATTGAATATTCTAAGCAATAGACTTTAAAGGCTTTCGCCGCGGCCAAGTGACCAAGTTCATGAATGATAATGAGGATACTTAAAAAGACGAGAAATAAAAGTATATAAAGAATGGTCATTAATACTTGCATCTTAATACCCTCCTTTCATGACTAATTTATTGGCTAAAGCACGTGTTTCTTCATCAACGCGTTTTAAATCAGCGTAACTTGGGTGCTTTTTATTTTCGATTTTCTTTAAGCAGTAATTAATTATTTTTTCAATGCCTAAGAAAGAGATCTTTTTATCTAAAAAGGCTCTGACTGCGACTTCATTAGAGGCATTAAATATTGCGCCTAAAGTACCTTTTTCATCAATGACTTGATACGCTACTTTGATGATTGGATATCTAGTGATAAGAAGTTTACCAAAAGCGGTTTTCTTAATCTTAGAAAGATCATCAGTAACGATTGTTTGATAATCAGTTAAGCCTTGATATAAAGCGTATTTAATTGGAATACGCATATCTGGTTTTCCAGCATCTAAGCGATATGTGCCATCCGTATATTGAACAATGGAATGAACATAGGAATTAAAATTGATAATTGTATCAATCTTGCTACCTTCAAAACCAAAGAGATAATGAGCTTCAATAATTTCAAAAGCTTTATTGACCATCGTCGCACTATCGATAGTGATCTTTTGACCCATATTCCAGTTAGGATGATTAAGGGCTTGTTCAGGTGTCACAATCTTTAAATCTTCACGTTTTAAGTTTCTAAAAGGACCACCGCTTGCGGTAATAATAATCTTTTCGACGTTTTGGTCGTCAACACTTAAACATTTTCTAATGGCCGCATGTTCACTATCGATTGGATAAATCTCGCCTAAGCCTTTTTTAAGGAGCTTATTGATGAGTTCGCCACCCACCACTAATGATTCCTTATTAGCAAGGCATAAGATTTTATTATTTTCTAAAGTGGTAATGGAAGGTTTTAATCCAACAAAACCGACTAAAGCATTAACAACGATATCGGCTTTAGAAAATTTAATGAGTTGATTTAAACCATCATCGCCCCAGAAGAATATGACGTCAGTGTATTTATTTTGATACCTTTTGGCATCTTCTTTATCTTGCAAACAAATGGCTCTCACATTAGGAAAAGTTTTTAAAATGTTACTAATTTTGCGCACTCTTCTACCAATTGAAAAAGCCACTAAATCAAAATCATTAGGGTTATCGAGCATGACTTCAAGAGTTTGTTGACCAATGGAACCACTAGCGCCA